>CEST01027034.1_pt1 | contig 18529 bp, 17 predicted proteins | sample 326921 | NCBI WGS metagenome assembly CEST01 (sample SAMEA2621509, study PRJEB7988) | marine metagenome | biome: marine biome (ENVO:00000447); feature: surface water layer (ENVO:00002042); material: "saline water (ENVO:00002010), including plankton (ENVO:xxxxxxxx)" | depth 5 m
CAAAGTGATGCCAATGTAATTTACGTAGGTGGTGGTGAGAAGACCGTACGCGGTAATGTATCCTCAGGGTACGGTATCTGGAAGTCTGAAAATGCAGGAAAAACGTGGGCCCAGGCAGGTCTTAAAGATTCACGTCATGTGCCAAGAATAGTAGTACACCCCACAGATTATAATACGGTGTATGCTGCCGTAATGGGCAACATTTACAAACCCACTCAAGAGCGCGGTGTTTACAAGAGCACAGATGGGGGTAACTCTTGGCGTAAAACTTTATTTGCCAATGAAAACGCAGGTGCCGTAGATTTAATCATGGACCCTAACAACCCAAGAATTCTATACGCCTCTACCTGGAATGTAAGAAGATCACCATATAGCCTAAGTAGCGGTGGTGATGGCTCTGCCCTTTGGAAAAGTGTAGATAGTGGTGAGACTTGGACAGAAATTTCTACCCATAAGGGCTTTGCAGAGGGTACCCTTGGGATAATTGGTGTAACGGTATCTCCAGCAAATAGTGAGCGTGTTTGGGCTATTGTAGAAAACGAAAAACAAGGCGGCGTTTACAGAAGTGATGATGGAGGAGATTCCTGGACTAAAATTAATGACGAGCGTAAACTACGCCAACGTGCATGGTATTATACCCGTATTTATGCAGACCCTAAAGATCAGGACATTATGTATGTTTTAAACGTTAGGTACCATAAAAGCACCGATGGAGGAAAAACCTACAGCACGTATAACGCACCTCATGGAGATCACCACGATTTGTGGATTGCGCCAGAAGACCCTAATAGAATGATCATTGGAGATGATGGTGGCGCACAGATAACCTATGATGGCGCGCAGACCTGGAGCACGTATTATAACCAACCCACCTCACAGTTTTACAGAGTGACGACCGATAATGCGTTTCCTTACAGGATATACGCGGCCCAGCAAGACAACAGCACCATACGCATTGCTCACCGCACAGAAGGCCGCAGTATTGGAGATAATGATTGGGAATCGACAGCAGGAGGAGAAAGCGCTCATATTGCGGTAGACCCATTAAATAATGATATTGTATATGGTGGAAGTTATGATGGTTTTTTAACACGCTATAACCATCAAAAAAACACGGTACGAAGTATTAGTGTTTGGCCAGACAACCCAATGGGGCATGGTGTTGAGGACATGAAATATAGGTTTCAATGGAACTTCCCTATTTTCTTTTCTCCTCACAACCCAAAAAAATTATACACAGCCTCCAACCACCTGCACGCAACGACCAACCAGGGAGAAAGCTGGGAATTACTAAGCCCAGATTTAACTAGAAACGACCCAGAGAAACAAAAATCTTCTGGAGGGCCCATTACCCAAGACAATACGTCTGTAGAATATTACTGTACCATTTTTGCTGCTGCAGAAAGCCCTTTAAAAGAAGGACTGCTCTGGACGGGAAGTGATGACGGGCTTATTCATGTCTCTAAAAATGGCGGCAAAGATTGGAGCAATGTTACCCCCAATGGCATGCCAGAGTGGATGATGATAAATAGTATTGAACCTTCTATTTTTGACCTAGGAACGTGTTATGTGGCAGGAACTAAATACAAGACAGGAGATTTTAGCCCTTATTTGTATAAAACCATAGATTATGGAGCCTCTTGGCAAAAAATCACAAAAGGGATTAACAAAGAGCATTTTACAAGAGTGGTAAGAGAAGATCCAAATCAAAAAGGATTATTGTATGCAGGTACAGAAACGGGCATGTATATTTCTTTTAATGAGGGTGATTCTTGGCAAAAATTTCAGCTCAATCTCCCCATTGTACCTATCACAGATTTAGCGTTAAAAGACGGGAACTTGATTGTAGCAACACAAGGTCGAAGCCTATGGATTTTGGATGATTTGAGCGTCATTCACCAACTAGCAGACGCTAAAAAACAAAGCACCTATTTGTTTACACCCAAAGAAACCTATAGAATGGGCGGCGGTTCAAGGGCAGGAAGTGTAACAGAGGGAACTAACCACCCAAGCGGTGTAATGACCTATTTCAACCTCGCAAATAGCAAAGACAAAAAAGTAACCTTGAGTTATCTGTCTATGGCTAATGACACCATTAAAAAGTTTAGCACAAAGGCAGACAAAACTCAAAATATTGATGCCCTTAGTGTTTCACAAGGGTCTAATTACCACACGTGGAATATGAGAGGAAAAGGCGCCGAACGACTCCCAGGCATGATTCTATGGTGGGCTAGCACCAATGCGCCACAAGCAGTGCCAGGGGAATACAGCGTGGTTCTTGAGGTAGAGGGTCAACCCACGCAAAGCAAAGGCTTTACCATTTTAGCAGATAAAAACGCAGAGACAGATGTTGCCGGCATGCAAAAGCAATTTAACTTTATTACCGATGTAAATGCTACGGTAGACAAAGCGCATAAATCAATCAAAAAAATTCGTGCTATCAACATCCAGCTAAAGGCTTTTAAAGCCCAATACAAAAATAATGATGCTATAAAAGATTTGGTTGAAAAAGCCGACACGCTTAGCGAACAGTTTAGTGACATTGAAAAAGCCTTATACCAAACCAAAAACAAAAGTGGTCAAGACCCGCTAAACTTTCCTATCAAATTAACCAATAAATTAGCGCATTTAAATAGCTTGGTTGGTATGGATGATTTTCCACCCACTACCCAAGACATTGCGGTTAAAAATGATTTGACCAAAGCCATAGAGACAGAACTAACAGCATTTGACGCGTTAGTTTCTGGAGAGATTAAAAACTTTAACGCTGCCTTTAATAGCAAAAAACTTAATTATTTATTCATAGAAGAATAATTACTGGGTTCGTGTAGCTTTGCATTATGGAATACAACTATATTAAATCTTTACACTTAATTTTTGTGATCACCTGGTTTGCCGGATTGTTTTATATTGTGCGCCTATTTGTGTACCAAATAGAAGCCTATCATAAAGAATCTCCTGCCAAAGAAATCTTAGGAGAACAGCTTAAGATTATGGCAAAGCGCTTATGGTATATTATTACTTGGCCTTCTCTATTTTTGGCAGTAGGGTTTGCTATTTGGCTTTTGGCACTTCGCCCTTTTTACATTGAAGAGCCTTGGATGCAAGTTAAACTAGGTTTTGTAGTGGCGCTTATCTGCTACCACATAAAGTGTCACCTTATTTTTAAAGACTTGCAGCATGACAGGATAAAACATTCTGGAAATTTTATGCGTATTTTTAATGAGGGAGCTACCTTCATCCTTTTTGCAGTAGTGTTTTTGGTCATATTAAAAAATGCTGTGAGTTGGATTTATGGAACCCTAGGCATCATACTTTTTGCCATACTACTGATGCTTGGCTTTAAACTGTACAAACGTATTAGAGAACGATAAGCACCAGCGGTGTCTTGAATTTTTTGACCTCATAATTATAAGCACATAATTAAAAAATGGTGCAATTATTGCTATCTTTAAGTATCTATAATATTTTACAAACAACCCTTTGAAGTTTTACACACAATCTTTACGAAATAGAATCTTTTTATCCATGTTGTTGCTAGTGGTGTTGGCTTCTATTTTAATTGCCTTAGTGACTGTATACCAATACCGAGAGGAAGCGGTAGACTACCATCACGATAGGTTAGAGCGCAAGCAAGAAAGCATTCAAAGACATATTGATTATGTGCTAGACAAAGCCACCTACCCAATAGAAACAGCATATATTCCATTAATCTTTAAGGATGAGGTTTATGAAATTAACCTTATTCATAACGTAGGTTTATATTTCTATGATTTAGAGGGGGTTTTGCTTAAACCGATACTAAGGTCTCCTTATTTACCATTCCCTCCTGAAGCCTTTATTGACAAACAACGTACAAATGCCATATTGCCGCCCTATGTAGTTTCTGGATTAAATAGCTCTGCCGATAAAACTTTTATAGAAGAATTTACAGAGGCTGGACAAAACTATCAGTCTTCATACAGCTATATTACAGATGCGGATCTTACTCCTCTAGCCATTCTTAATTTGCCTTATATAGAGGAAGATGGTTTTATAAAAGACGAACTAAAAGAGAGCCTGTCTAGGTTAGCTATTGCGTATTTGTTTATGCTAGGTATTGCCATTGCATTGGCTTATTTTTTATCAAAATACATCACCAAATCACTAAACACGATTAGTCAAAAAATTATTGACACGAGGCTTGATAAGCGCAACAAGCGTATAAACGTTGCTGAAAATACAACTGGAGAGATCACCAATTTGGTGAGGGCTTACAATAGTATGATTGATGAATTAGAGGTTAGCGCCGCACAATTAGCCGCGAGTGAACGGGAGGCTGCCTGGCGTGAAATGGCAAAGCAAGTAGCCCATGAAATTAAAAACCCATTGACGCCTATGCGGCTGACAGTGCAGAGTTTTCAACGAAAATTTAATGCCAACGAGCCAGATATAATTGAAAAGATAGCCGAGTATAGCAACACCCTTATTCAGCAAATTGATACCATGAGCGCCATCGCTTCTGCTTTTTCTAATTATGCCCAAATGCCAGCCCAAAAAGATGAAACTTTAAATGTGGTAAAAATCACAAAGCTAGCACTTGATATTTTTAACGAACATTATATTTATTTTGAATCTGGGCAAGATGAAATCATTGCCAAGTTTGATCGTTCTCAACTCATACGGGTTATTACTAATTTAGTAAAAAACAGCACCCAAGCCGTCGAACAATCTACTCAGGAAAACCCTAGAATAAATGTGTGTGTTTTTCAAGAAGAGTCACATGCTATTATCACCGTTGAAGACAATGGAATTGGTATTGTTGAACAGAATAAAGACAAAGTATTTGAGCCTAAATTTACGACCAAAAATAGCGGAATGGGATTAGGTTTGGCAATGGTTAAAAACATTGTAGAAACCTACGGAGGTCGAATTTCAATGACTTCAACAAAAGGCATCAGCACTGTTTTTAAAGTAACAATCCCTACCTTAACCTAAGCAATTTTAGTATTTTTACACCTCTATTTTATACCAATATTTCATATGAGTTATAACAACATCCTTACCCAAACACAACGTGGCATAACCACCATTACTATTAACAGACCCTCAAAGTTAAACGCCTTGAACGGCGAGACCATTCAAGAATTGCATAACGCTTTTAACGAAGCTGATATTGACACCCAAATAAAGGTGATCATCATAACCGGGAGTGGAGAAAAAGCATTTGTAGCGGGAGCAGACATTAGTGAGTTTGCAGATTTTACTGTCGCTGAAGGAGGAACCTTGGCAGCGCAAGGTCAAGCACTATTGTTTGATTTTGTAGCAGAGTTAAAAACACCTGTTATTGCAGCTGTAAATGGTTTTGCTTTGGGTGGTGGCTTAGAGCTAGCGATGGCAGCCCACTTTAGACTGGCTAGTGATAGCGCCAAAATGGGCTTACCAGAAGTTTCTTTAGGTGTTATCCCTGGCTACGGAGGCACACAACGCCTCCCGCAACTAGTTGGTAAAGGACGCGCTATGGAGCTTATCATGACAGCAGGAATGATTGACGCTTTGCAAGCAGAACGCTATGGCTTGGTAAATCATGTTACTAAACAAGAAGAACTACTCCCTTTGGCGCATAAAATAGCAGATAAAATAGCACGTAATTCTTCTGTAGCAATTGGCGCAGCAATTACCGCTGTAAACGCAGGTTTTGAAGATGGAAAAAATGGGTATGCCTCAGAAATTTCAGAATTTGGAACTTGTTTTGGCACCGAAGACTTTAAAGAAGGGACACAGGCCTTTTTAGGAAAACGAAAACCTGTTTTTCCAGGAAGATAAACAGCTAGATTACTTTTTCCCAGCCCATTCATCAAAAAATTGCTCAAGAAATTGCTCCATAAAGGCATGTCGATCTTGAGCAATTTTTTTGCCTGTAGGAGTATTCATTTTGTCTTTTAGTAATAATAGTTTTTCGTAAAAATGATTTATAGTAGGGGCAGTAGAAGCCTTATACTCTGCCACAGACATGTCTAGTTTTGAGGGTATTGAGGGGTTGTATAAGGGCCTGTTTTTAAACCCGCCATAATTAAAAGTACGCGCAATACCAATAGCGCCTAATGCATCGAGCCTATCTGCGTCCTGTACCACTTCTAACTCTTTAGAATGAAATGTTTTTTTAGTGTTTCCGCCTTTAAAAGAAACATGCTCAATGATTTTTATAACATGCGCTATAATTGTTTTTGAAACGCCCTCTTGTTCCAAAAATGCTCTTGCCTTTCTAGGCCCTATCGTTTCATCACCATCATGAAATTTACTATCTGCAATATCATGCAACAATGCCCCAAGTGCTACTATGGTAATGTCCACCTGTTCTTCTTGAGCAATTAACAATGTATTTTTGTAGACCCGTTGTATATGAAACCAATCATGACCGGCTTCAGCACCTGTTAATTCTTGCTGTACAAAAGCAATTGTTCTGTCAATAATAGGATTGATTGATTTGGGGATTTTCATTATAATAAGCGGTTATACCGTTTTTAAAAATATAAATATTTAACGTAATATTAGTAAAAATTATTGAAACGAATAAGACAGCGTGTCGTCTTAATATAAAGACCAAAAATTTTAGTTACAACCAAACCAAACCAAACCAAAGCTATGAAAAGTGTAATAAGATCAGGTATTAAAATGTGTATTTTCTTATTTATGCTGTCAAGCACATCTGTGTTTATGGCCCAACAAAAAAGCACTATTACGGGAATTGTAAAAAGTGAAGATGGCCCAGTTCAAGGTGCTGTTTTAACAGCAAAAAGCACGTTTAATGAAGTAATAACCAATATAGACGGAACCTTTACCATGAGGGTAACAGAAGACGACACGGTGCTTGAGATTAGCTCCTTTGCTATGGAGTATAAAGAGGTTTCTATTGTTCGAAATGCCCCAATGACTATTGTGTTGAACTATGATGGACAACTACTTGATGAGGTACTCCTTAAGGGAACATCAAACACAAAAGAGGAATTTGTAGAAACCGCCTATGGTAGACAAAATAAAAAGGCGCTCGGCTACTCAACGGGTCAAGAACTTACAGAAAGTGACATCAGAGACACAGACGTCACGGTGTTTGACCTGTTGCGAAAAATGCAAGGCGTAGAGGTCTTTGGCACCCCGGGTTTTAACCAATCCATTCTTTTTTCAAGAAACAGGAGTATTACCTCTCAGCCACCCGGAGTTGTTATTGATGGCGTTTTACTTGATCAAAGCATATTAAACACATTAAGCCCAAGTGAAATTTTCTCTATAAAATTATTAAAAGGGCTCAGCGCAACGCTTCGCTATGGGCAACTAGGCTCTGGAGGAATTGTTTTTATAGTCACAAAACTAGGAAATGGAAATACCATAACAACAAAAGAAAAAATTAAATCATTACAAGTAAAGGGCAATGAGTATGTTGAAAATGTAGCGCCTTTTTCTTCTGGAAAAATCACCCCTAACTACATCACCGCACTAGAAAAAACCACTACGTTTAACCAGGCAAAAGCCTTATTTGAAAAACTAAAAAAAGGGAATAACACCATCCCTTTTTATATACAATCTTCTAATTATTTTTTGAAATGGAATGCAGAATATTCGTTTCAAATATTGGCTACAATTGCCAAACTTGCCCCAAATAACGTTAAGGCATTAAAGGCCTATGCTCTTATACTAGAGCAACGTGAAGCCTATAAAAAAGTAGTAAGCATCTATAATAGAATTTTGTTGTTGCGTCCAGACAGTGCTCAATCGTACAGAGATTTTGCTCTAGCCCTTGAGGCTGCTGGTAATTACGAGCTTGCCTTTACGCTATTGTATCAAATTGTATATAACACCATACCAAATGTAGATTGTTCTGGAATACAAGAATTGGCCTACAATGAGTTCAGGCATTTATTGGCCTTTCACAAGGATAAAGTACCCTTTCAGAAACTTCCTAACGAATTCTTAAGCCTAGGCTTCAAGAAAGACATTAGGATTGTGTTTGAATGGACGCAGCCCAATGTAGATTTTGAAATACAATTTGTAAGTCCAGCTCGTAAATTCTTTAATTGGACCCATACTAAGTTTGAGTCTAAAGAATTAATCCAAGAGGAGGTTCGTCAAGGATATGCGGTTAAAGAACATATTATTGATGATGCAGAGAAAGGAACTTGGCTTATTAATATGGAGTTTCTAGGAAATGAAAAACCAAAAAACCCTACCTATTTAAAATACACGGTATTTAAAGATTACGGGTTGCCTAGCCAGACAAAAACAAGCAAGGTTATTGCCATGAGTGAACTTCAAAATAAAGTCACCATAGACCGCTTTGTAAACTAGGAATCAATCTGTAATAATGTGTGTTGAGATAATTTTCTCGACAGTGGCAATAAGGTGCTCTGTGGGGTGTTCTGAAATTTTAATAACAGGATGCAAATGATGTTTTAAATGCACCCCCATCCCCATTGGAAACAAACCATAGCGCTGCAACTTCCATGAATTATTAACGGTAATTGGAAGCACATACCCCTCTGGTACCTGCTTGAATAAGGTTTTTAATCCGCGGGTTTTAAAAGCCATATGCTTTCCATCTTTACTTCTTGTGCCCTCTGGAAATATAACAACACTTCTGTTGTTTTTTGCCGCGTATTTTCCTAAATCAATGATTTGCTGTGTAGCCTCTAAAGGCTTCTTTCTATCTATAAGGATGGAGGCTCCGTGTGTTAGGTTGTATGAAATGGATGGTATGCCTTTTCCTAATTCTTTCTTAGAAATAAAGGCTGGATGCAGTTTTCGTAAATGCCAAATAATAGGCGGTATGTCCCACATGCTTTGGTGGTTGGATACTATGATTAAGGGAGCGTTTTTTGGTATATCTCCATCAACATTGAACGTAAATCGAGTGCCTAGAACGTTTAAACACCTCATTAAGAGCCAATTTAAGACATCAACAGAACCTTTGTGGGCTTTGTATCCAAAGAGATTGAAGCAAAGCCATTGCAGAGGGTGAAACACCAAAACGGCAATCGCAAAAAACAGGAGAAACAAAACACTAAAGGGATAGCACAGTATTTTTAACAAAATTTCAATTTTTAAATATTTCCGAAGGTATGCAAAATAAAAATTCCGTTCTCTTTTTTAGGGAGAACGGAATTTTTAAACAAATAATCTTTGTTTAGACTAACAGTGCTCGTTAAAGGCACCTTTAAGGTTTTCTGCGATCATATCTGCAGCGCGCCCTTCAATATGATGGCGTTCTAGCATATGAACTAATTCTCCGTTTTTAAACAAAGCCATAGCTGGAGAGCTTGGTGGAAAAGGAACCATTTGCGCGCGTGCAGCATCTACTGCCTCACGATCAACACCTGCAAATACCGTTACTAAATGATCTGGTGTGCTACCGTTTTGCAGAGACATGCGAGCCCCTGGGCGCGCATTGGCAGCTGCGCAACCACAAACAGAATTCACAACAACTAAAGTTGTTCCTTCTTGGCTTAATGCTCCTGCAACGTCTTGTTCTGTATGTAATTCTTTAAACCCAATAGCTGTAAGATCTTCACGCATTGGTTTTATTAATTCTGGTGGGTACATATTTTATAAAATTTAAATTTTTAATCAGACCACAAAGATACTCAATAAGTTTGTTAAAACTTAGCAAAACGTCATGCGGTATCTTGAAATTCAAATCTAACTAATGTAACAATTTAGCGTATTGCTTTACTTATATTTGCAGCATAATCGATATATATGTTTAGTATTTTTGGAGCCGTAGTTGGGTATAGTATTTATAGATTTCCAGGAGCCATTGCAGGTTATTTTCTAGGAAGTTTTATTGATCAAATTAATGGAAAGAAAAGAAAAGGAGCAGGACAGCGAGATGTCTTTAGAGACCTGTTTGATCAACAGCGCGGTAAAACAGTAAACCCCGCAGATTTTGAAATAAATCTCTTATCCTTGGCGTCATTTGTTATTAAGGCAGATGGCAAAGTAAGCCAAAGTGAGTTAGATTTTGTGCGTCAATACTTCGTTCAAGCCTATGGTAAAGAAAGAGCAAATGCCACCTTTAAAATGTTTAATGATGTTATAGAAAAAAGCGATATGTCTTCTCAGGGCATTGCAAGTCTTCTTCGCTCAAAGACACGGTATGAATCCAGGTTACAAATTTTACACTTCTTATTTAGTATTGCCAATGCAGATGGAACGGTAACAACAAGTGAGGTAGATGTAATTCAACAAATTGCAGGATATCTTTCTATACAGTCTGCAGATTTTCATAGTATCAAGGCTATGTTTTTTAAGAACCCAGACAGGGCTTATAAAATATTAGAGATAGATAAAACCGCCACGGTTGCAGAAATTAAAAAGGCCTATAGAACCATGGCCAAAAAGTACCATCCAGACAAACTAATCGATATGGATGATGCCTACAAGAAAGGCGCTGAAGAAAAATTTAGAAACGTTCAAGAATCTTATGAGAGCCTCCAAAAAGAGCGTGGGTTTTAACGGCATGCTTTATTGTGTTATGAACTACATATTTTTTAGTCTAGACTAAAAAATATGTAAGGTGTATTCAAAAAATAATTTTACCTTTGTCTTATGTACTCATTAGCAGAAGAAAATTATATCAAGGCCATTTTCCACCTACAACAACAAAAAAAAGGTGCTGTAAGTACCAATGCCATTGCAGATAGCATGGAGACTAAAGCTTCTTCTGCAACAGATATGGTGCAAAAGTTAGCCGATAAAAAAGTGCTGTCTTATGTAAAATATAAAGGCGCTCAGCTCACTCAAGAAGGCAGAAAAACAGCTACTACAATTATAAGGAAGCATCGCTTGTGGGAAGTTTTCTTGGTAGACAAATTAAAATTTCATTGGGACGAGGTGCATGAAATTGCAGAACAGCTAGAGCACATTCATTCTACAGAGCTTATTAAAAGGTTAGATAATTTTCTAGGAAACCCAGCCTTTGATCCACATGGAGACCCTATTCCAGATGAACACGGAAATTTTATAAAAACAGAAAAGAAGTTACTTTCTCAATTAAAGAAAACACAGTTTGGAGTTTGTGTAGGTGTTAAAGAATCTAGTCCAGAGTATTTGCAATATTTAGATAAAAAGAAAATAAGTATTGGCACTAAAATTAACGTCTTAGGCAAAGAGTTTTTTGACGGCTCTATGGTCATTGAAGTAGGGAGAGATCAATTTTTTATTTCTAAAAAAATAGCAGAAAACCTTTATGTACAAACACAATAATAAAAAAATGAAATTTAAGAAAACATACATCCTATGCTTTTTAATAGCAAGCCTGTTTAGCTGTAAGAACAACACAGAGTCTTCTAGCAAAATCAGGGTGGTAGTTACCACATCGATGCTCACAGACTTGGTTAAAAACATAGGCGGAGATTTAATTGAGTTAGAGGGTTTAATGGGCGCTGGGGTAGACCCGCATCTATATAAAGCTAGTGAAGGAGATGTTACAAAACTCTATACTGCAGATGTTATTTTCTATAACGGTCTACATCTAGAGGGTAAGCTTGTGGAAGTTTTTGAGAAAATGAAACAGAATAAAACAACTATTGCACTAGGAGAATCTTTGGCAAAACAAACTCTTATTGGCTCAGATTACTTTGCTTCAAATTACGATCCACATGTGTGGTTTAACATCCAGTACTTTAAACAATTTTCAGATAAGGTAACTCTTGTGCTGTCTGAGAAAGACCCTAAAAACGCCACTAACTTTGCTGCAAATAACCTGCTATTTCAAAAAGAATTAGACCTTCTTGAAATAAAGATAAAAAGTACCATTGCCACCCTTCCAGAAGAAAAAAGAATTTTGGTTACTGCCCATGATGCGTTTAATTACTTTGGAAAATCTTATGGGTTTAAAGTCGTGGGTCTTCAAGGATTATCTACGGCTACCGAGGCGGGAGTTCAAGACGTTATAAAACTCTCTGATTTTATTATTAAAAACAAGGTAAAAGCTGTTTTTATAGAAAGCTCTGTGCCTAGAAGAACCATTGAGGCGCTGCAGGCTGCAGTACTTTCAAAAGGCCACCAAGTTGCCATTGGCGGCTCCTTGTATAGTGATGCACTTGGGGACGCAGGCTCTATTGAAGGAACCTATGTAGGAATGTTTCTGTATAATGTAAACACTATTGTTAACGCTTTACAATAAAAATATGTCACAAAAAATAGCCATACAAGTAGATGATCTAACGGTAGCCTATAATTATAAACCAGTATTATGGGATATAGATTTAGTGATACCTGAAGGGGTTTTAATGGCTATTGTGGGGCCTAACGGCGCTGGAAAATCTACCCTTATTAAAGCAGTTTTAGGCATTATAGACCCTATTGCAGGAAGTGTATCTATCTATGGGAAACCTTATGAAAAACAAAGAAAACTTGTTGCCTACGTTCCTCAAAAAGGGAGTGTAGATTGGGATTTCCCGACAACTGCTCTAGACGTTGTAATGATGGGTACCTACGGTAGTTTAGGATGGATTAAAAGGCCTGGAAAAAAAGAAAAGAAAGCCTCTTTAGAAGCGCTTGAAAAAGTGGGCATGTTGTCTTTTAAAAGCAGGCAAATTAGCCAATTAAGCGGAGGGCAACAACAGCGTATTTTTTTGGCTAGAGCTTTGGTGCAAAATGCCTCTATCTACTTTATGGATGAACCTTTTCAAGGGGTAGACGCCTCTACAGAGATTGCCATTATAAACATCTTAAAAGAGCTGCGTAAAGCGGGAAAAACAGTTGTGGTTGTTCACCATGATTTACAAACTGTTCCAGAATATTTTGATTGGGTTACGTTCTTGAACGTAAAGAAAATAGCTACGGGTCCAGTAAAAGATATTTTTAATGATGATAATTTGACCAAGACCTACGGGATTAATTATAAAGTTGCCGTAAATAAATAAAAATGAGCATTACCGAGTATTTTAACCTTCTATTTACAGACTATACCCTACGTACTATTACTTTAGGGACTGCTGTATTGGGTGCTATTTGCGGGATGTTAGGGAGTTTTGCGGTTTTGCGAAAGCAAAGTTTGTTGGGAGATGCCATCTCTCATGCAGCTTTGCCAGGAATTGCAATTGCATTTTTAATAACGGGAGCCAAAGACAGCAATATATTGTTACTTGGTGCGCTTGTAAGTGGTTTGATAGGTACCTTTTGGATTCGTGGAATGATTTCTAAAACTCATTTAAAAAGCGATACTGCTTTGGGTTTAATTCTATCTCTTTTCTTTGGTTTTGGGATGTTGCTACTCACCTACATTCAAAAACAACCCAATGCCAATCAAGCAGGCTTAGATAAATATTTATTTGGTCAAGCCGCTACACTAATAGAGAGTGATGTTTTGCTTATGGTAATCGTTACGGGCATTGCGCTAGGAGTTGTTTTACTCTTTTGGAAAGAGTTTAAACTCTTACTTTTTGATATAGATTATACTAAGACCTTAGGGTTTAATACCAAATTTATAGATATTTTAATCACTTTTTTTATTGTGTTAGCTATTGTTATCGGACTACAAACTGTAGGTGTGGTATTGATGAGCGCAATGCTGCTAGCCCCTGCTGCAGCAGCAAGGCAATGGACCAATAGCTTGGCGGTTATGGTGTTTCTTGCAGCTATAATTGGCGCTTTTTCAGGCGTATTTGGAACCGCTATTAGCGCTACTCAAAACAACCTTTCTACGGGCCCTGTTATTGTTTTAGTGGCTAGTTTTTTTGTGGTAATCTCTTTTATTTTTTCTCCTGCAAGAGGATTGCTGTTTAAACAAATAAGACTCATTAAAAATCGGCGTGATTTAAAGCTTAAGAAAACATTACAATTTATGTATGGTATTGCACAAACTCATGAAAATATTGAACATCCACATACGGTAAGAATATTAAATAATTTTCAGGGATTTACACAAAAATCATTACGTAAAATGGAAGACAATGAGTGGATATTGCTAAACAAACAAAAGTGGTCCCTTACCTCAAAGGGCTTTGCCGAAGCGCAAAACCTTTTTAACCAAGTAGCGCAACATGACTAACCCACAAATAGAAATACAACTTATTGCAGCCTTGGTTGCTATTGCTTGTGCAATACCCGGGGTGTTTTTGGTGCTTCGTAAAATGGCACTAATTAGTGATGCGATAAGCCATTCTATTTTGCCAGGAATTGTGTTAGGCTTTTTTATTACACAAAATTTAAACTCCCCTTTGTTAATTATATTGGCTGCGCTTACTGGAATTATTACCGTAGTGCTGGTAGAACGTATTCAAAAAACAGGTCTTGTTAAAGAAGATACTGCTATAGGGCTGGTTTTTCCGGCTCTCTTTAGTATTGGTGTTTTGTTAATTGCTAAAAATGCCAATGACATCCATCTTGATGTAGATGCTGTGTTGCTGGGCGAGTTGGCTTTTGCTCCTTTTGATAGATTATTGATAGCGGGCTTAGATATAGGTCCAAAAGCAGCATGGATTATGGGGGTTATTTTATGTAGTACGCTGCTATTGTTGTTTTTATTTTTCAAAGAACTAAAGGTAAGCACCTTTGATGCGGGTTTATCTTCAGCCCTTGGTTTTTCGCCAGCTATTATGCATTATGGCTTAATGTCTGTTTCTTCTGTCACCGTCGTAGGAGCTTTTGACGCCGTAGGGGCCATATTGGTCGTTGCGCTGATGATCGCTCCCGCTGCAGCCGCATATTTACTTACAGCAGACCTCAAGAAAATGCTATGGATTTCTGTTTGCTTTGGGGTTTTTGCAGCCATTAGCGGCTATTGGTTAGCGCATTGGCTAGACGCGTCTATTGCTGGGTCTATTACTACAATGCTTGGCCTGGTGTTTTTAACGGTATATCTTTTTGCCCCTAATAAGGGCTTGCTTTCTGTGATGTATCGTCAAAAACAACAACGCACAGAGGTGTCATTACTTACGTTTTTATTGCATTTAAATAATCATCAAGAAGAAGAGGAACGGCACATCAATCATTTAAGAGAGCACATTAATTGGCAACAAGTAAAAGCAAAAACAGTTCTAAGTTTGGCCCTGGCTAATAATTTAATAACCATCACTGATGACGTTATTTTCTTGACTGAGAAAGGGCTTAGTTTTACTCAAGCTGCCTTGGCGTATATCATTACAAACAAAGATGAAAAGATTGAACACCTAAAGGACGACTTCTTTTTATTTAGGGGGTAAACGCATCATCTTAAACCAGCCAATCATGAAAAAACTCCTTCTCATACTTAGTGTTATTAGCACGATAGCTTCTTGTCAAACTTTGGCTCAAAAACCGCAAAGGGTTCCAAACGTTGTGTTTAAGATTCCTTTAGGAGAAACCATTATTAGTGGAGATGTTTCTATAACTTTTTCTGAAATTATAGAGGATTCTAGATGCCCAATCGATGTAACTTGTGTTTGGGCGGGTAAGGCTAAAGTTAAGGTGATGCTCTCTATACTAGGAGAAGAAACTAAAGAAATTAGCGTGGTTTTTGAAAAATCAATCCAACCTAATATAGCAAGCAAAAAAGGCTGTGTTTTTACCGCTATGGAATTGTTGCCCTATCCAAGCAAAACAAGTAATAATGCATTAGTATATGAATTGCTAGTAACTAAAAAGTGTACTATTGTTGAATAACATTAATGAAGTGCAAGGGTCTTAGCTACATCCACAATTGTCGTTACCGCATTTTGTGTTTCCTCCATCTAGGGTGGCTACCGCCTTTTTCTTTTTGTCTGAGATAGGAGACCACACAAACTTGTTAACTAAATAACCAGCTGCTAATAAAAATGTAAAAATCACAAAGAGTTGTTGCATCATATATTATTTAAACCATTGATATGCGCCTAAGGCAGTTATATAAGCAATGGCAGTCATTATTATTAATTGCCACATGGGCCATTTCCAACTATTGGTTTCGCGTTTTACCACAGCAAGCGTACTCATACACTGCATTGCAAAGGCATAAAACAGCAATAAAGAAACACCGCTTGCAAAATTAAACAGGGGTTTTCCTGTTTTTACATTGACTTCTGCTGCCATTCTATTTTTTATAGTTTCTACATCGTCGTTTCCAACACTATAAATAGTCGCCAAGGTACCCACAAATACTTCTCTGGCGGCAAAAGAGCTTATCAGGGCAATACCAATTTTCCAGTCGTACCCTAATGGCCTTACGGCAGGTTCAATAAATTTACCTGCGTGGCCAATATAACTATGTTCTAGTTTATAGGATGCTATTTTGGTCTCTAATGCTGCTTGTGTAATGTTGGCACCTGCATTTTCTTCTTTTACAATGGCTGCTGCGTTGTTAAAATCTCCAGGACCATAAGATGCCAATACCCAAAGTATGATAGAAATGGCTAGTATAATTTTACCAGCACCTAATACAAACGATTTTGTTTTTTCTATTACAGTAATTCCAACGTTTTTAAATAGAGGTAATTTGTAGTTAGGCATCTCTATCACAAAAAAGGTCTTGCTGCGTATTTTTAATATTTTATCAAGTATCCAAGCAGAGCCAATAGCTGCTCCAAAGCCCAGCAAATACATAAACATTAGCGTAAGTGCCTGTAGGCTAAAAACACCTATAACGCGTTGCTCTGGTATCACCAATGCAATAATGATGAGGTACACAGGTAATCTTGCAGAACATGTTGTAAACGGAGTTACTAAAATGGTGATAAGACGTTCTTTCCAGTTTTCTATATTACGGGTAGCCATAATTGCCGGGATAGCGCAGGCAGTTCCAGCGATAAGCGGCACGACACTTTTACCACTCAGCCCAAAACGGCGCATGATACGATCCATTAAAAACACCACACGGCTCATGTAACCACTTTCTTCTAGAATAGAAATAAAGAAAAACAAAAAGGCAATTTGTGGTATAAAAATAACAATTCCACCCAAGCCAGGAATAATACCTTCTGCAATGAGGTTGGTAAAATCACCAGGCGGAAGCCCATTTTTAGCCCACTCACTTAGAGAGGCAAAAGTGGTGTCAATAAAGTCCATGGGGTAGCTGCTCCAATCAAAAATTGCTTGAAAAATGAGCATTAAAATGCCTAGGAAGATTACATAGCCCCAAACCTTATGCATTAGAATGCGATCTAATTTACCGCGTAAATCTTTTGCATTGGCTTTGTCAACAACGAGTGTTTCTTTAAGAATCTCGTTGATAAACTGGTATCTTTTAATGGTTTCTTTTTGTTGTAGCCTTTTAAGGTTACTAGCGCTTTCTGTTTTAAAACTAGCCACACCCTTCATTTCGTTCCTGTCTAGTTTTCCAAAGTTTACATCTTGGGTAATGACAAGCCAAAGTTTGTACAAATCCTGTTTTGGGAATGTTTTGCGCAATCTGTCAAAATATTCTGGCGCGATGGTTGATGCATTTAAGCAAGGTGTGACAGGAAGGTTTTTGTAGTTTGTAATTAGCTCTTTTAAGAATTCAAAACCATCATTTTTCCTAGAACTTATAAGGGCAACCTTAGTCTCCAAACGCGCTTCTAATGCAGCAACATCTAGTGTTATGGCTTTTCGCTGCATGCGGTCTGCCATATTAATTGCTAAAATGGTTGGGATTCCTAAGTCCTTAATTTGTGTAAAGAGCAGTAAATTTCTTTTGAGGTTTTCAATGTCTGTAACCACAACAGCAACATCAGGAAAATCTTTATCATTTTTATTGAGTAGAAGCTCAATAACTACATTTTCATCTAGCGAGGAAGCGTTTAGACTATAGGTGCCAGGCAGATCGAGTATGTGCGCCTTTACACCGCGGTCTAATTTGCAGACTCCCTGTTTTTTTTCGACGGTAATGCCGGGATAGTTTCCCACTTGTTGGTTTAAACCAGTGAGTCTATTAAATACAGATGTTTTTCCTGTATTAGGGTTCCCAATCAATGCAACGTTAAACTGTTTTGCCATCTTTAGTTTCCGCGAAAGCGGAACTTTTATTTGTTTACTTATTATTTGATGATTTCAATTTCAATTTGGGCAGCTGTTTCTTTACGAATTGCCAAGTGACTTCCATTTATATTAAGATACAAAGGGTCTTGAAAGGGTGCTGTCTGCACGAGTGTTACCTCGTTTCCTGGCAGGCATCCCATCTCTAAAAGCTTAAGCGGGACAATATCTATAGGAAACTCCTTTATAATACCGCGTTGTCCTTGTTTTAGTGATGCAATGGTAGCCATTTTTATTTGGGTTGAATGTATATAACCAAAAATAATTATTTGAAATCGACCCACAAAGCTTTGCCTGGTGTATTGTGAAACTTTAACGTAACAATCTGTCATTGGCGGCTTTGCAACTCAACAAACAGAATACTTTTTTAGTAGCTAATAAGACCAAAGAACATTGACTTCTTGCCTTCGTTTTGAAGTACGGAAATATCATGCATCACCCGGTCCATGTCTTGTGCTAGGGTGCCGTCATAAAAGCCGCGTATTCTTTTTTGGGTGTCTACCAGAACAAAGTTTTCTGTATGGACAAGCCCTAGGGGGTCATCTGGGTTTTCTTTGGCAGCAAGGTATTGTTTTCTGGCTAGGGT
>CEST01025918.1_pt1 | contig 18477 bp, 17 predicted proteins | sample 326921 | NCBI WGS metagenome assembly CEST01 (sample SAMEA2621509, study PRJEB7988) | marine metagenome | biome: marine biome (ENVO:00000447); feature: surface water layer (ENVO:00002042); material: "saline water (ENVO:00002010), including plankton (ENVO:xxxxxxxx)" | depth 5 m
CGCAAAGGGCGATAAAAATAAAAAAGTGCTGTACCCAATACTAACATAGGAATACTGTTGTTAAACAAGTGCTTTAAACTACCATGAATAAAAGGACCAAATAGCACACCTCTTAATCCTTCAATTCTTCCTGGATGTATACCATAGGGTGTGAAATCTTTAGCAAACCTTATTTCAAACCAAAATACCAGCCACATCACCATCACAAACAGCAAAGGATAAAGCACAACATCTAAAGAAAAATACAATTTTTGTGGTTTAATCATACCCTAATATAGCAAAAACAAATCCAAATGTTTTAATATGATAAAATGTCAGTATTGCAGCATTAATTAAAAACATACCTTTATAAAATGAATATTCCATTAGCAGAAAGAATACGGCCAAAGACACTCCAAGACTATCTCAGCCAGCAACACCTTGTTGGCGAAACTGGAGCTCTCACAAAACAATTACAAAGCGGTATGATACCGTCAATGTTATTTTGGGGGCCTCCTGGCATTGGCAAAACAACCTTAGCTACCATTATTGCATCACGCTCAGGAAGGCCTTTCTACCAATTAAGCGCCATTGATAGTGGAGTAGCTGCCGTAAGAGAAATTATTGAAAAAGCAAAAAAATCTGAAGGGTTGTTTACCACAAAAAACCCAATACTTTTTATAGATGAAATTCATCGCTTTAGTAAATCTCAACAAGACTCTTTACTTAGTGCTGTAGAAAAAGGATTAGTAACCCTTATTGGTGCCACCACAGAAAACCCAAGTTTTGAGGTGATACCTGCCCTACTCTCTAGATGCCAGGTGTATGTGTTAAAGTCTTTTTCTAAAAAAGATCTTGAAGACCTATTAAAACGAGCCATTGCCATAGATACTGTATTAGTAAAATATGATATTGTGTTGCAAGAAACACAGGCCATTTTAAGACTATCTGGAGGCGACGCAAGAAAACTACTCAATATTCTAGAATTGGTGGTGATTTCTGAAATATCTGAGGTGCTAAGTGATGAAAAACAAAAGGTTGTTATCACCAATAAAATGGTACAGCATAAGGTGCAGAAAAACACAGTTTTGTATGATAAAACTGGAGACCAACACTATGATATTGTTTCGGCATTTATTAAATCAATACGCGGTAGTGATCCAAATGCTGCTGTCTACTGGCTGGCTAGAATGATTGAGGGAGGCGAGGATATAAAATTTATTGCCAGAAGACTGGTGATTCTTGCAAGTGAAGATATTGGAAATGCAAACCCAAATGCTCTTTTACTTGCTAACGCAACATTTCAATCTGTAACCTCAATTGGTTTTCCAGAGTCTCGTATTATTTTGAGCCAATGTGTTATATACCTGGCAAGCTCTGCAAAGAGTAATGCTAGCTATCTAGCAATTAAAAAAGCACAACAACTCGTTAAGCAATCCGGTGATTTATCTGTACCCTTTTCTATTAGAAATGCACCCACAAAACTCATGAAAGAGTTAGGGTATGGAGACAACTACGCATATGCTCATGATTATGAGAATGCTTTTGTGCCTCACGAGTTTTTACCAAAAGAAATTATTGGCACCTCTTTTTACCAGCCCGGAAACAATGCAAAAGAAAATCAATTAAAGACCTATTTAAAAAGTCTATGGAAAGATAAATATGACTTTTAATTCTGAAAGATTAATGTAATGATTACACCAGCTTGATCAACAAGCTTCAAATCATTATTTTCAAGAAAATAACCCTGGTAATTAGCGTCAAATACCATGCCCCTGTAGCCAGTTTCAGAGTATTGAATAACTCCCTTTAAAATTAGATTTGCCCCAGAAGCATCATACACATTATAACCTCCCTCGACTTTCTTTAAAAGATATGCCACTGTATTATAGGTGTAGGCGTTGTATTGATTAACGGGGCCCATACTATCCTTAGATTGAGCAGTACTATTTGTCGAAGTAACAACTACAGTAGCATCTTTTTGTGTGGCAGCAGAAACCTTTGGCCTTACCACTACAGCATCCTGTTTTACATCAAGCTCATTAAAGCATAAAAAAGCTTTACGCAAAGCATCTTGGTAAGATTTTTTATAGTCTTTTTGTTTGCTAGCACCGGTTTCTCCGCGATATACCTCATTGCCTTTGCAATCTTTTAAAACAACCATCATTTTTGTTCTTGTAAATCCAGAAGTAGACTCTACATCTGCCCATAATCCATCACAATTATCTACACTTGGCAACTCACTAAAATAATAGGTGTTAAAACCATTTTTAGCTAGATAGTATTTAGTCATATCATTTAATTGATATTGATTGGCTTTAGATAAAAATTCAAATTTATCTGGAACCACCACAAAACTATAGTCACTCAACCTCTTTTGGGCCAAAGAGAGATTGGAGCATGTTACTATAATAACTAAGGTTAGAAAAAGGTGTTTCATTGTTAATTTAATATATAATTTAATCCTACTTGTAAAGATACACTATTTGCTTTGGCAAGATTAGACATCTGCAGGAGGTTATCTGCCGCTAAAAATAAATTTACACCTGCTATATTTAAAAACATTCCAGCTCCAATATTTTTGGCAGAATAACTATCTATAGTGTAGGTTGTTTTTATAGAAAGTGTGTTGCCAAACCTTCTTGTGTAATAAAGTGTACCGGCCAGTTGTAGCCCTCTAGGTCTAAATATGCTATAGTACTGAACCCCTGCCTGAGAAACTCGCTTTTTTTTTGTGCCATTATTTTTACAATTACAACCTCCATTGTCTCCAACAAATCTCCCAAAATCATAATGCAGTCCAGCATTTATTTTAGTGGGTCGCAGTTGGGTATATCCGGTATTGAGGGTGTCAACAGGAATTTCGCGGGCTATATCATCTTCCAGGTTATCATAATAAGGAATGGCAGGTTCTCCATTTACTAGTTCAGGAAAAACAAGCGCTATACCCTCTAGAGTATAATCTCCTTTAGCCCTGTAACGTTCTGTGTCTTTGGTATGAAAAATAGCGCCAAGATCAAGCACAGAGGCGGTTAAAGAAAGCTCGTTGTCAAACTGGTAGGTAATACCGGCGTCTATACCAAGGCCAAGATTACCGCCAAGTAAAGCTCGGCCAAGTAGTTTTTTACTAACTTGAGACTGCTCTAAACCATCTAATGATATAAACCCAGAGGTGTTTACCTCAACATCCAAATCTGTAACTGTATGCTCATATATATTAGCACTACCCTCTCTTACAGTTGTTTTAAACGCGCCTTTATTTCTTGTACTACTAACACTTATTAAACTAGAATAGAGTTTTAAGCGCACTCCTGCAGTAAGCTTTTTTGAAACTTGTTTATTCACCCCAAAATGATATACGGTTAACAAATCAAGGCGAGCACTAATGTCATTAAAATCATACGCTTTCCCAATATAATCTCTATTGCCCTCCCAAGCCAAAATAGCAAAATCTTTAGGAAAGTAGGCAATGGCATCAAGTTCTTGATATATTCCGCCAGAGAAGTACATAGGCTCAAAACCCTTGGAGAGCCAACCAAAGGTTAACACATCTAATTGCTGATTTACAGTGAAAAAGTCTCGAGAAGTTAACCTAGAGATGGTAGTAGTAATTTTAGTATTAATAGCTACACCATCATCAGCAAAGACATCAAATACAGAAACTCCAGAAGAGCCAACATTAAAATGAAATCCAGACGCTAAAGGGACACCTGCATGAAATTGACTCGTGACAAGGCTTCCTGGATTGAGCAGCAGGGTTTGTGGGGTTACCTCCCAATTATACAGTAGTTGTTTATTTTGACAAACAACTACTGATAGCCCAAGGAGTAGATAAATAATAAGAAACTTTTTCATTATATTTTACTATTGCTCTATTTGCAAATAATAGGTGGTCTTAGACTGTAAATTTAAGACACCCGTTAAATCTTGTGATGAAGAAGGTATGGTTACAGTAACTAAAACCTTTTTTGCCTTTGTTAGCTCTTTAATTTGAACCTCATCTAAGGATTGCACAAAATAGCTCACTACTGGTGTATCCTCACTACCAGATGCCACTGTAGTTTGCATAAAATATTTGGAAGTATTTTGTTCATTTAAAAAGTCAAAAGACACATTAAATTCTCTTGAAATACTGTTTGTAAACTCAAAAAAGAAATCTGCCCTTTTTAGTATATCATTGATATCGCTACCGCCCAGAAAATCTAAATCTGTGGTATCTTGAACAACCAAAATCTCTGTATTGTTTGCGTAATCATAGAATTTAGAAGCCTCCAAATTAAAATAAATTAGATCAAGTTCGATTTCTGGTGTTACCACTACATCATTGGCTTGATCAAAATCTGTACCCTCAAAACAAGAACCGCAAAGTAATATATAGGTAAGTAAAAAAAATAGTTTGTAAATTTTAATCTCCATAAGATCTAGGCTATAATAAATAAACGTATTTCTGGTAAAAAAAGTCTTTAAAGGCTATAATTTCAAAATCAAAAGAAGTAAAAATACCACTAAAAGAATGTAAGTGTTTTTTTAGTGCACATTTGTTATTTCACAATAAATCTTTAATCTCTAATAAGTAATCTACAACCTTATATCCTGATTTTGGGATTTCTTTTCTATAATTAAAAAATATAGTATCCATCCCAACACCCTCTGCCCCTATGATATCTGCATCAAAGGTGTCACCAATCATCACACAAGATGGAGCAGAAACTCCTGCCTTTGCCAAGGCTGTTGTAAACACCAAAGGGTTTGGTTTTTTAACACCAACCTCCTCAGAGCTTGTTACGGTAGCAAAAAAAGGAGCTAACTTACTTTTTTCAAGTTTAATAAACTGTACCTGAGAAAACCCATTGGTTATAATGTGTAATGTGTATTTTTCTTTTAAATATTCTAGTAATTCAAAGGTTCCATCAAACAAATAATTATTATTGGGCAGCTCCTCAATATACGCATCACTCATACCATCAATGATTTGCAGATCATAGGTTACTCCTAGCTTACTAAAGCTATCGATGAGTCTACCTCTGCGTAGTTGAGTTTTGGTAACACGCTCTTCTCTAAACTCCCGCCAATAGTTGAAATTTATAGGCTCGTATACTTTTAAAAATGAAGCTAGAGGAATGCCAACAGAAAATCTCTGAAACACACGCTCAAGGGCTAAGCCAGAGTTTCTATCAAAATCCCAAAGGGTATGATCTAAATCGAAAAAGACATCAGTTATTGTTGGTTGTATCATGAGATTAAAGTTTCAGAAAAAAGGGAACGCCAAAGTTTATTATTAGGATCTGCAGAAAAATCTTTGTTTGAAAACAGCACAGAAAATGTCCCGTTAACACCTTGTACTTTACTAAACATATTAGCAATTTTTAATGCAGTATCCTTAGGGCTTAATTTTAAAAAACCTTGAGTGGTACAAGCAATTGGTTGTATGGCTAGTGGGGTTATGATTTCATAATCTAAATCATAAAACAAAAAAGGAGTACAGGTTCCTGCCCTAAACCCAGGTTGATTTTCATATACCATTGTGTAATCTTTCTTTATTTCTAGGGCAACCAGATTTCTGTAAATTTCTGGAAGGCTAATAAGTAAATTACTGTTTTGACTGCTTTGAATTGTTCTATTTATAATATGCTCAAGAGTTGTTTTTTCGGTTTTTAAAAAATCAGGATTTGTTAATGCTCTTAAAGAGACTAAGAGCCCTACCTCCTTATAATCTGCAACATACTTAATAAGCATTTTAAATTTTTGCTTCTGGGTATTAATAGTCTGGTGAAAATCTACCGCTTCTCCCAACAAGAAAAACACAGTAAGTTTCATGCTGCTTTTTTTAGTAACATCAACTATCCAGGTATAGCTATTGTAAGGGTCTTTTTGTAGGCCTAAAACAACTTTAGAGCGCAGTATAAACTGTTTTAATCTAAGCCTAAAAAGATCTGAAGCAAAACCAATAAAAGACCTAAAGATTCCTTTATTTAAAAAAGCATAGGCAACTTGTGCATTAATTAAGCTATGTACTGTTGTTTGTTTTTCTGGAAATACTAGCTGTGGAAATGTTTGTTGTAACAAAACCTTTAGTTTATAGCTCCAGATATCAATTACTGGGCTATCTAGAAAGTTGTATTTGAAACCCAAACTCTCGTTGGCAGAAAACCTTCCTAAATGATCTTTTACATGAGGTAAATACTCTTCATACCTGCTTAGTAAATAGAAGGCGGCCGTAAATATATCAAATGGGATAGCACTTTTATCGCTTACGGCAAAGAAACATTTGGTTGCTTCCCAATCTCGCACATTAATCTCTACACTTTCAATTCCTTGTTGAGTAAGTAAGCCATGACTTTGAAAAAACAGCTCATTACCCAAAGGTTGTTTACCATAAGAAGCTTTTGGACCTTTGTGTGCTAAAAACAAATCAATCTCTGAGGTGAAATCAACTTGAATTCCCAGAATACGAGTACATATATGTTTAAAAACATAAGAAATTCTTGGGGTAATTTGTTTGGTAAAAATAAGTAGCATATAGAAATATAACCTAAAAGGCACAGCAGTATTTGTACCCTATACAATTCAAATATAGGATAATTTGGTTTGTTATTTTTTGATTTTAAAATAAAAGGTACTCCCCTCTCCAAATTCAGATTCTACCCATATAGTACCCTCATGAAGTTTAACTATTTTTTCTGCATGAGCAAGACCAACACCGCTTCCTTCTTGCTTTTGCTGGGTAGGCACACGGGAGAAAATAGTAAAGAGATCTTCTATGTCCTCCTGCTTGATTCCAATACCATTATCTGTTACAGAAAAAATCCAAAAATCTTCTTCTTCGTTAACTGCAATATTAATAATGGGGGCCACCTGTTTTTTGGCATATTTAAGAGCATTACTAAGTAGGTTTTGAAACAATAAACGCAATTCTACCTTATAGCCCTTTATTTTAGGTAATTTTTCAGAAATAATAGTTGCATTGGTTTCTTGAATTCTCTTTTTAAGATCATACTTAGCTACCTCAAGCTGCTCTTGCACATCCACCTTTGTTATTTTTAAATCTCTACCAATACGGCTATGTTCTAACAAGCCTTTGATTTGCTGGGCCATTCTTCCAGAGGCTTCATGGATATACCCAATATATTCTTTACCCTTTGGAGAAAGTTCATCAGTAAATTTCTGCATCAAAAAATCACTGCTAAATCTAATAGTAGCAAGAGGTTCTTGCAAGTCATGAGAACAAATAGAAACAAACTGCTCAAGGTCCTTATTAACTCTTTCTAAATCCTCCTTTTTATTTTTAGCCTTGCGTTGTGCTTTTTTAATTTCTGAAATATCTACCAGAGTGAATATAGATTTTACAACAATACCAGCTTTATTATAAATTGCTCTTGAATTTAAAATTGCCTGAATCCTCTTCCCTTTTTTAGTTTTCAAGGTAACTTCTTCGCTAGCGATTGCACCTTTACCCAAAAATGCATCTAAAAGTGCTACAATTTTGAGGCTCGATTTTTCTGTAAATATTTTTGACACATGGGTGCCAAGAATTGCTTTTTTATTTTTGTGCCCAAGGTTAGCCACAAGCATACTATTACAATTAACAATATACCCTGTTAATGGATTTATTGTGGCATGCATAACAGGGTTGTCATCGTACAGAAAACCAAAATTAGTTTCACTAATTCGTAGCTTTTCTTGCAAGCTAGCAACCTGTTGTTCTAGTTTGGTAATTTGAGATGACTCTTTGCTTGATGATTCTTTACTCAATGTATCTTTTGTTAATATGATATACTCCTGTGTGGATACTACATCCGTAATTATTTTAAAATTTCTTTGACTTTTTCAAAATCTAAACCACCATAATCACCACTACTCATAAGCAGCAAAGAGGTGTTGTTAAAATCTTGGGCAAACAAATAGTCTTGAAAGGCGGTTGGGTCTGTAAAGACCAATAAATCTTCTCTTTGAAAAGCGTTTAAAATTTGAGCGCTAGAAACAGCCTCCAACTTTTTTATTTTTACTGCCTTTGGAGAGTAAAACACGACCGCTTTATCTGCACCATCTAGGGCGCCTTTATATTCAGAAAGAAATTCTGGATTTAAACTACTGTAAGTATGCAACTCTAAACATGCCAACAAACTACGCTCGGGATACTGATTTTTAAGGGCCTGGGTGGTTGCCACCACTTTACTTGGCGAATGTGCAAAATCCTTATATGCAATGCTTGTAGGACCTTGTGCAATTTTCTCTAAGCGCTTGCTTGCTCCTTTAAATGTTGCAATTGCCTGATAAAAATCTTCTTGTTGTACTCCCATGAGTTGGCAAATCCAACGAGCACCCTCTAGGTTATTTAAATTATGTTTTCCAAATACTTCGATAGGCATTGCTCCGTCCTGTGTATCTAGAAGTGTATCGCCATTGTCAACACTATACCTAGGAGTTTGGTAGGGATATTTTTTTATTTGGTTTTGGGTTGCCTCCACTACTTGTTTAACCTCTATATCTTCCTGATTGTATACTATGGCGCCACCATGAGTAATCTGGGAAAGAAAAATACGGAATTGCTCCACATAGTTGTCAAAGGTTGGAAATACGTTGATGTGATCCCAGGCAATACCACTCAACAAAGCAATATTGGGTTTGTATAAATGAAATTTTGGACGTCTATCAATGGCAGAAGACAGATACTCATCTCCTTCTAGGACAATAAAATCATTTTCTTTTGTAAGGTGCACCATGGTATCAAAGCCCTCTAGTTGTGCTCCTACCATATAATCTACTTGTATATCATGGTAATGCATTACATGCAAAATCATAGAAGTAATGGTTGTTTTACCATGAGATCCTCCAATAACTACGCGGGTTTTGTTTTTGGATTGCTCATATAAAAACTCTGGATAACTATAAATGGTAAGCCCAAGTTCTTTAGCTCGTAGTAATTCTATATTATCTAATTTGGCATGCATCCCCAAAATAACAGCATCAATATCTGACGATATTTTATCTTCAAACCAACCGTAATGCTCAGGTAGTAAACCTTTGGCTGCCAATCTTGACCTAGAAGGATCAAAAATCTCGTCATCGCTTCCCGTTACGTGTTCTCCTTTGTTATGTAATGCAATGGCTAAATTGTGCATGGCACTACCGCCAATGGCTATGAAATGGATTCTCATCTAAATTAAAAAATTTATATCGTTATCTGTACACAAATGTTACTCACTTACTTCAAAAATAGAAAGATAACCTTTAACATCAATTCAGAAATTAAAATTATTTTAAAGCTGCTGTATTAATATCTTTTCTTTAGCTGCCTGCTTAAACCCTGGAGCTAGGGTAAGGGCTTTATCTATCCAAAAAAGCGCCTTGGTTTTATCTCCAGTATTTTTATACACTTGGGCTAACCTAAGATATGCCCATTGCTCAGATGTGTTATCATTTGTAGAGTAGTTCTCTAGATAGGTTTTTAAATATGTAATAGCCAATTGCGGTTCTAAATTATAGCTTGCAGCTAGCGCGCCAATTTGGTAATTCAATTCATTAGGCTGGTCATCAAGGGCAAGATTTTGTTTTAACACTTCTAATGCGTTGTTTATTTGGTTGGTGTTTTTATAAAAACCAACGAGTTTGGAAACACTCATTAAAGATCTTTGCTGTGCAACAGCTTTTTTGTAAAACTGCTCTGCTGCTTCAACATCACCAGTATAACCAGCAATATACCCTTTGGCTAGATAGCCTTTTTCTGGGGATAGCTGGGCAAGCTCATTGGCATAAAAAAGCGCCGTGTCTTTACTACCTCCAATAATGGCTGGCAATTGCATGTACAACTCTACGAGGGCCTCTCTCACTTGTATGTGAGTAGGGTCTAGTGTTGCCGCCTTTTTAAAATGCGTTTTGACATCACTAATGTAAAAGGCAGCACTAAATTTATTTACAGACAGCGCCTTCATACCCAGTACACCGCCATATTTATAGTGGTAATTGGCATTGGAAATATCATTATCAACAAGGGCTTTATAATAAATCATTGCAGAGTCCCACTGTTGGGCTTCTCCTGCTATATCCCCTAAATACTCAAGGGTGGCAAGATCTTCAGGATACTGGTTAAGGTGCTTTTCAAAAAGAGGTGTGGCTTTGGTACTATTTCCTTGCAGATAATAGTTCTGTGCAAGCTCAAAGCTTGTTTGGCTTAGCAAAAAAAACGGAAACAATAGTGCAAAAAGTAGCCCTCTCATGAGATGATATTATGGAGTGTTAAAATAAAGTATAGTTTATTTTAGTCTGCTTACCTTTCAAGGATAACAGATGTTTTTCTTTAATTAGTGCACACTAGTTTGGTTGAGCATGGCCCAAAGTGTGTCCTTTAATTCCATTAAACCTTGTTGAGCCATTGAACTAAAAAACAAATAAGGGATGCCGTCAAAATCTTTGTCTAAGGCCTGCTTCATTTCTACCTTTAACTCATCATCTAGCATGTCACTTTTTGAGATGGCCACCAACTTATCTTTATCTAATAATTCTGGGTTATACCGTTTTAATTCATCTAGAAGAATATCGTATTGTTTTCTAATATCATCGGCATCTGCAGGTATTAGAAAAAGCAGAGTCGAGTTTCGTTCTATGTGACGTAAGAAATAATGTCCAAGTCCTTTTCCCTCGGCAGCTCCCTCTATAATTCCAGGAATATCTGCCATAACAAAAGTTCTATGATCGCGATATGCTACAATACCCAAGTTAGGCTTTAGGGTAGTAAACTCATAATTGGCAATTTTTGGTTTTGCTGCAGTAATTACAGAAAGCAGTGTAGATTTTCCTGCATTTGGAAATCCTACCAAGCCTACATCTGCAAGTACCTTCATCTCTAGGGTGAAGGCTCCTTCCTCTCCATCCATTCCTGGTTGAGCGTACCGAGGGGTTTGATTGGTAGAAGACTTAAAATGGTTGTTCCCTAGTCCTCCCATACCTCCTTTTGCAAGGATAAGCTCATCATCGTGATGTAGAAGCTCCTTTAATCTTTCTCCAGTTTCTGTATTTATAACCACTGTACCTAAAGGCACCTCAACGTAGATATCCTCTCCGTCTGCGCCGGTACTTGTTTGCTTACTTCCAGCACCTCCGTACCCGGCTTTGTAGTGACGCTTAAATTTTAAATGGTGTAATGTCCATAGGTTACTATTGGCCTTTAATATGATATGACCTCCACGTCCTCCATCTCCACCATCTGGACCTCCTTTTGGGATAAATTTTTCACGTCGCAAATGCGCACTCCCTTGCCCTCCCTTACCAGAGGTTACATGAACTTTTACGTAGTCTACAAAATTTCCTTCAGTCATACCTTTTTCTTACTCGGGTAAGATTTTTTTTTAGCTTACGCTTGTTATAATCTATCAAATACTTCGCTCAAACGAGCTGTAATCTCTTGAATATTTCCGACGCCATTTACACCAAAATATTTGTCCTGAGCTTTATAAAAGTCTTTTAAAATATCTGTTTTGCGGTAATACTCTGCAACGCGTTCTCTAATAATTGCCTCATCGGCATCATCGGCGCGGCCACTTGTTTTTCCTCTTTCCAGTAATCTGCCCACCAATACCTGATCATCTACTTCAAGAGCAACCATTGCATTGATTTGACTAGATTTTTCTTCCATTAATAGGGCAAGAGCCTCTGCTTGAGCCGCTGTTCTTGGAAACCCATCAAAAACAAAACCATTGGCATCAGGATTTTTATCTACCTCTGCGTTAAGCATCTTAATGGTTACGCCATCTGGCACTAGATGACCTTTGTCCATGTAAGACTTGGCAAGTGCACCTAATTGTGTTTGATTTTTTATGTTGTATCTAAATACATCACCTGTAGAGATGTGCACCAATTGATATTTTACTTTTAATACCTCTGCTTGCGTTCCTTTTCCGGCACCTGGAGGGCCAAATAGTACGATATTTGTCATCTTTTTTGTTTTCTGGACCATAAGGTTTTATAAAACCCTATAATTTAATAAATGTTGTATAATAATTAATCGCGGCAAAGATAGCTATTTGAAAGAACAATGTATCTTTGTGTTATGGCAAATTATTTTTCTTCAAATTTCACACTCGGGATTTTAGGCGGCGGTCAATTAGGTAAAATGATGCTTTATGAAACGCGCAAATTTGACATCACCACACATGTACTTGATCCTAGCCATGAAGCTCCATGCCGTATAGCCTGTGACCACTTTACCCAGGGAGACTTAATGGATTATGATACAGTGTATGGCTTCGGAAAAAAAGTAGACATACTTACCTTTGAGATAGAAGGTGTAAACATAGATGCCTTAGAAACTCTAGAGAAAGAAGGGAAAAAAGTATATCCCAGTTCAAAAACACTGCGTAACATTCAAGACAAAGGGGTGCAAAAAAAGTTTTATGACACCCATAAAATACCCACCGCTGCGTTTTGTGTTTTTGAGACTATTTCACTGGTTAAAAAAGCAGTAGCCTCTGGAGAATTAAAACTCCCCTTTGTATGGAAAAGCTGCACGGGCGGCTATGATGGGAAGGGTGTTCAAGTAATTAAAACCTCTCAAGCACTAGAATTGTTACCTAACTGCCCTTGTATAACAGAAGATTTGGTTGCTTTTAAAAATGAACTTGCTGTAATTGTGGTACGAAATCCAAGCGCAGAGGTAAAAACATATCCTGTTGTAGAAATGGAGTTTCATCCTCAGGCAAACCAAGTAGAGTACGTTATTTGTCCTGCTCGCATTGATGAGAAAGTTGCTGCAAAAGCGCGCAGTATTGCCATACAGGTTTCCAAAGCCTTCGAGCATGTAGGGCTTCTAGCGGTAGAAATGTTTCAAACCATTGATGACCAAATTATAGTCAATGAAGTGGCTCCAAGACCTCACAACTCTGGGCATTACAGTATTGAGGCTAGTTATACAAATCAATTCGAACAGCACATTAGAGCAATTCTAGACCTGCCTTTAGGTAATACAGCTAGTAAAGTTGGTGGTATTATGGTAAATTTGGTGGGGGAACAAAACCACACTGGAGATGTTGTGTATCAAAACATTGAACAAATTATGGCCATGGACGGAGTAACACCTCACATCTACGGAAAAAAACAAACGCGCCCTTTCAGAAAAATGGGTCATGTTACCATAGTAAATAAAAATATTGATACCGCAAGAGAGATTGCACAACAAGTAAAGCAACGTATTAAAGTAATAAGCAAATAATTATGAAAGTAGCAATAGTAATGGGTTCCACTAGTGATATGCCCGTAATGCAAGATGCCATAGATATCTTAAAAGGATTTGATATAGAAATTGAAGTAGATATTGTTTCTGCGCATCGCACACCAGAGAAACTATTTGACTTTAGTAAAAACGCACACACTCGCGGTATTAAAGTAATTATTGCAGGAGCTGGTGGCGCAGCCCATCTCCCAGGTATGGTCGCTTCTTTATCTCCACTACCTGTAATTGGAGTGCCTGTCAAGTCAAGCAACAGCATAGACGGTTGGGACTCTGTACTGTCTATCCTTCAGATGCCTGGCGGAGTACCCGTTGCAACTGTTGCCTTAAATGGAGCCAAAAATGCAGGTATCTTAGCCGCGCAAATTATTAGCACTGCAGACACTTGTGTGCTAGATAAAGTAATTGCCTATAAAGAAGGATTAAAAATAAAAGTAGAACAAAGTGCTAAAAACCTTTAGTGTAAATTTAATTGCACCTTTTTTTTAAGCACCTACACCTAAATACGCCTATTTTATGGACAATCCATTATTACAACCCTTTGACTTAGCTCCTTTTTCTAAAATTAATAATGAGCATTATCTGCCTGCTATTAAAGCGCTTATTGATATCACAAAACAAGAGGTCTCTCTTATTTCTAAAAACCCAGACACACCTACCTTTAAAAATACGGTAGAGGCATTAGAGAATACAGGAGGGGCACTAGATAGAGCCACAAGTATTTTTTTTAATTTAAACAGCGCAGAAACAAATGACCAAATCCAGCAAATAGCGCAAGAGGTTTCTCCACTGCTATCAAATTTTTCTAATGACTTACTGCTCAACCAGGAGCTTTTTAAAAGGGTGAAAACCGTATATGATCATAAACAAACATATGCCTTAAGCGGTGAGCAGCAGATGTTGCTAGAAAAACAATACAAAGGATTTGCTAGAAATGGAGCTAATCTCTCTGAGCAGAAAAAAGCGCAACTTCGTAGCATAGACACCCAGTTATCTAAACTAGGTTTAAGCTTTGGAGAAAATGTACTAGCCCAAACAAATGCCTTTGAATTATTGTTAGATAAAGAGCAGGACCTTGCAGGCTTGCCAGAGGGAGCAAAAGAAGCTGCCAAACAAGTGGCTGCAGAGAAAGGCAAGAAAGGGTGGGTTATTACCCTAGACTATCCAAGTTATGTGCCGTTTATGAAATATGCTCAAAACAGAGCCTTACGCAAAAAACTTGCCCTGGCCTTTGGCGCCAGAGCCTTTCAAGACAAGGGGCAAAATAACCAGCAACATGTTTTAGACATTGTAAAACTAAGGCACCAAAGAGCCCAACTACTAGGCTACCAAAGTCATGCGCATTTCGTTTTAGAAGATCGCATGGCACAGTCACCACAAAAAGTGCACGCTTTTTTAAATGAATTATTAGTAAAAGCTAGACCGGCCGCTCAAAAAGAATTTGATGAGCTAGAAGCCTTTGCAAAAAAAATTGACTCGATAGATCAATTGCAAAAATGGGATAGCGCCTATTATGCTGAAAAATTAAAGCAAGAAAAATTTAGTTTAGATGATGAGCAGCTAAAACCCTACTTTAAATTAGAGAACGTAATCAACGGCGTATTTACTGTGGCCAGCAAATTGTTTGATCTTGAGTTTAAAGAAGACCCTACCATAGACACCTATCACCCAGATGTAAAAACCTACCGCGTATTAGGTACAGAAGGTAAACTTATTGCCATTTTTTATGCAGATTTTCATCCTCGAGCTGGAAAACGTGGTGGCGCTTGGATGACAAGCTACAAACCACAACAAAAAATAGACACACCAAATGGAAAAGGTGTTATAAATGACAGACCTCACATCTCTAACGTTTGTAATTTCACAAAACCTACTGCTACAAAACCCTCTTTATTAACTTTTAATGAGGTAACTACTCTTTTTCATGAGTTTGGACATGGCCTTCATGGAATGCTAGCAAACACAAAGTATAAGGGTTTAAGCGGCACCAATGTTTCTTGGGATTTTGTAGAGCTTCCAAGTCAAATATTAGAAAACTGGTGCTATGAAAAACAAACCTTAGAGTTATTTGCCACTCACTACAAAACTGGTGAGGTAATCCCCATGGAGCTCATTGATAAAATTAAGGCCTCTGCCACTTTTCATCAAGGCATGCAAACATTGAGGCAATTGAGTTTTGGCCTATTAGACATGGCATGGCACGGCAGTGATCCATCAAAGATAACCTCTGTAAAAGACTTTGAGAATAATGCCTTTGGTGACACAGTGTTATATCCAGATACACCAAACACTTGTATGAGTACTGCATTTAGTCATATATTTCAAGGAGGATACAGCGCAGGTTATTATAGCTACAAATGGGCAGAAGTACTTGACGCAGATGCTTTTGCTTATTTTAAAAATGAAGGGATTTTCAATAAAAAAGTAGCCAGTAAATTTAAAGATTTTGTATTATCTAAGGGAGGTACCCAAGACCCTATGAAGCTGTATATTAAATTTAGAGGACAAAAACCAAATCCAGATGCCTTGCTGGAAAGAGCAGGTCTGGTTTAATAAATATTTAATATGAAACTCATTTACATTACCTTATTAACGGTCTTGCTTTTTTCTTGTAAACAAAACCCCTTGAAAGAAGTAATCACAGAACAGCAGGTAAAAACCACAGAGACAGATAACACATCTAGCGCGGCAATTTATAGCCAACTGCAAGGTACTTGGGTTAATATACAAAGCCCTGCAAGTACCCTAACTTTTCAAGGCAAAGTAGTAGTCAATAGTTTTGATGGCATTGCCGTTAAAAAAAACCTAGGATTTTCTTTACAAGATTCTTGCACAGGCACTAATTTTAAAAACACGCCAATAGAAAAAAACAAGTATATAGTAACTACCTCAGCTACCCCAGAGTGTTACTACATTGTAAGGCTTGACAAAGAAAATCTAATCTTAGGATTTTGGGGGATAGAGGAGCCACTAAAATTTAAAAAAAAGACAGAAGACCTCTAAAGCTCTTAGGCCAATACAAAATAAGTCACCCACAGCATCACAGCCCAAAAAGAGGCAATACCTTCTACCCAAAAAGAGGCAAAATATTTTGATTGCTCTACCCTTGAGAGGTACAAACAAAAAGCTATAAGCGCACAAACTATAATCAAAGGCGCTGTTTTACTTAACACAAATGGCTGTTTTAACCCCTCCAGTAATAAGATCAAAATAAGTAGCAGACCACCAAGAAGTTTTGTTTTTTGAATGCCTAGTAATTGAGGAAAGGTTACCAAAACGCTTTTATCTTGTGGCAGATCTCTAATTTCAAAAGGGATAATTAAAGCCAGTACAATAAAAAATCGTTGTGCAAAACAAAACCATAAATCTGGGGGAACACTATTGGCATAATACACGGGCACTAGAACTGTAAGGCCAGACCAAACTAAGGCTACTATAAACACTTTAACCCCCGCTATAGAGCGAAAATTTTTATGGTTTACAGCAGGTATCACATACAATAAGGTAAAAAAACAAAGCACGCCAAGGAGTGTTAAAACTATAAAGTCTAATTGAGTTAAAAAAAACACCAGCAAACAAAATACTACCAAGGAGAATACCTGCAAATTTTGCAAACTCCTGATAAGGCTTTTATGTTGCAACCCTGCTAACTCTGCATATTTAATAAAATTATAACCCGTTACTGTTCCTAAAAAAGTAACCCAATACAAAGCAATAGGGAGTGTTATATTATATTCAGTACCAGTAACAAAAACAAGCCCCGTAACCCCTAAAGCAACATGGATACTGCTTTTTATGTAAAAAGAAAAAAAAGAGAGTAGCGGTTTCATACTATAAAATTACATATTCCCTGTCTTGAAACCCCCTAACAACCTCACTTTTTAAAAAGAATGTTAGTAACATTGGTTTTTGGTTGAAAAATAAACGTTTGTAAAATGTTAAACATTTCATTTTTATTTTTTTTATGTTGTATTTTTGCGTCATAATTTTAAGGGAGTTTTTTTATTATAATTGTCTTAAAATCATACCACATAATTGTTCAATTAATACTATTTCCTGACAAAGGAAAATGCTATGAATACAGACTCTTTTGCCCTTAGACATATTGGCCCTCGTAAAGAAGACCTTCAAAAAATGCTTGACACTGTTGGCGCACAATCAATGGAGGAGCTTATCAATCAAACCATCCCTAATGACATTAGGTTGGAAAAAGATTTAACGCTAGATATAGCGATGAGTGAGCAGCAATATCTTGAACATATTGGAGAACTTGCTACAAAAAATCAAGTTTTTAAAACCTATATGGGCCTTGGCTATCACCAAGCCATTACCCCTCCTGTAATACAAAGAAATATTCTTGAAAACCCAGGTTGGTATACCGCATATACTCCTTATCAAGCAGAGATTGCACAAGGACGTCTTGAAGCCTTGCTTAATTACCAAACCATGATTACAGACCTCACTGGTATGGAACTTGCTAATGCCTCACTACTAGATGAATCTACCGCTGCTGCAGAGGCAATGGCCTTACTTTTTGCAGTAAGAGAGAGACAACAAAAGAAAGACGCAGTAAATAAATTTTTTGTGTCAGAGGATATTCTACCTCAAACACTTTCTTTACTTCAAACCAGAGCTACACCAATTGGAATAGAACTTGTTATTGGAGATCATAAAACATTTGACTTCAGCTCAGGGTTTTTTGCTGCCATATTGCAATACCCCGGAAAAAGTGGAAAAGTGTATGACTTTAGATCTTTTGTGGCTGATGCCAATAAAAATCAAATCAAAGTAGCTGTTGCTGCAGATATACTAAGTCTTGTAAAACTAGAAGCGCCAGGATCCTTTGGAGTAGACGTTGTGGTAGGTACCACACAAAGATTTGGTATCCCACTTGGTTATGGTGGGCCCCATGCAGCTTATTTTGCGACAAAAGAAGCCTACAAGCGTAATATTCCTGGACGTATTATTGGTGTTACCAGAGATACAAAAGGAAACCGTGCCCTTCGTATGGCACTTCAAACAAGAGAACAACATATTAAAAGAGATAAAGCCACTAGTAATATTTGTACCGCTCAAGTACTACTTGCCGTTATGGCTGGTATGTATGGAGTATATCATGGACCAAAAGGACTTACATATATTGCAAATAAAGTGCACAATCATGCTGCCACACTTGCCAATGCGCTGGAGCGTTTAGGATTAACTCAGGCAAACGAAACTTATTTTGATACCATCGCTGTAAAAACAGATGCCAGCAAAATAAAATTCTTGAGTGA
>CEST01084436.1_pt1 | contig 18349 bp, 13 predicted proteins | sample 326921 | NCBI WGS metagenome assembly CEST01 (sample SAMEA2621509, study PRJEB7988) | marine metagenome | biome: marine biome (ENVO:00000447); feature: surface water layer (ENVO:00002042); material: "saline water (ENVO:00002010), including plankton (ENVO:xxxxxxxx)" | depth 5 m
TTAGCAAATGCTACTTACATTCTAGTAATAAAAGGAAGCAGAGGAACTACCACTAAAAAAATAGTAATAAATAATTAAATAATTTATATATTTTAAAGTGTTAGACTTTAATGGATGTATCTTAATAAGTGAAATATTTAGAAATAATTTTAAAAGTATAAAGAAGCATTAATTTTTAACATCTAATGCATCTCGTAAAGCATTTCCAATTAACATAAAGGCCATTACTAAACTCATAATAGCCAAGCCAGGAATTACAGCCAAGTAGGGTTTTCCTAGAATAATATAGTTATAATGATTTTTAATAATTGCGCCCCAAGATGGAGTAGGGGGCTGAGCTCCAATACCTAAGAAACTCAATCCACTTTCTATAAGAATTGCAGCGGCAAAATTTGCTGCAGAAATCACAATAATTGGAGCTAATATATTGGGTAAGATATGTCTAAAAATAATTCTAAAATTAGAATAGCCTAAGGCTTTGGCTGCCTCTACATACTGTTGTTGTTTAGTAGTTAATACTTGTCCTCTAACGACCCTGGCAACCTCTACCCACATAGTTAATCCAACAGCAATAAATACTTGCCAGTATCCTTTACCTAAAGCCAATGTTATTGCAATTACTAATAATAAGGTTGGAATAGACCAAGTAATATTTATTATCCACATAATCAAAGCATCTATTTTACCGCCATAATAGCCAGCAATTGCCCCAATAGCTATACCGATGAATAATGATATAAAAACTGCAATAAATCCTATAAAAAATGAAATTCTAGTTCCAATTAGTAACCTACTTAATAGGTCTCTTCCATATTTGTCGGTACCAAAATAGAAGGTTTTTTTTTTGATGTACTTAGTAGGGTTATTTTCTATAACATCTAAATTGATAGACTTCGTTAATCCATCAGTATAGCCGATATATTCTAACTCTTCTTGATTGATGCTATAGGATTGAATAGGGATTTCTGTATTGTTGTCTATGCTTCCAAAAAAAAGGGAATTAAAAAAAGATTGAGTCTTTTTTTCTTTTGAAGGAATTGTTAATATTTGTACTGTAAAACCAGGTTTTTTTGAGTGAATTTCTATGTGCATTTGATTTGCATTTGCACTATTATCAGGTGCAATAAGATAGCCAAAAATTGCAATAAACCCACAAAATACAACAAACCAAAAACTAAGTAATCCAAGGCTATTCTGCTTAAATTTTTTGATAGCTAATTGAGAAAGTGATCTAGATTTGTTTGACATCTCTACAAAAGTAAAAAACCTGATAGCTTATGCAAACATATCAGGCCTTTTGAATTTAAATTTTATTTGTATTAGTTTTTTGCAATCTCTTGTGTTGTATTTAATTTTAATTGACTCAAGGTATTTAATGCTTCAGAAACATACAAATCTTTTGATAAATTTTTATGCCACACACTTCTTTTTTCTTTTAAGTCTTGATTTTCTTTGAAAAGAGGAATTTCATAGCTAGGAGAGTTAAAAGTTAAACCAGATTCGTACTTATAAACAGATTTAAACTTTTTCGCAAACTCTTTTCTTTCTTTTAAATCTTTTCTATACTGTTTGTAATTTAATGAATAGGATGAGTCGTCTTGTTCTTCCTTTAGCCATTTAGCATACTCATCAATTAATTGAAATTTAGGATCATTGTTTATTCTTTCTATACTTGTTGTTACAACATCAGAGAAATTACTATAAGAATTAACTTGTGAGTATTTAACCTGAGATACTTTATCCCATTTTAAAGCCCCTTCTAGATCTCGTTCTCCATACTTCATATAACTAAAACGGGTTGGCATGGTGATGTCTGAATATACTCCTTCAACCTGTGTAGAACCTCCGTTAACCCGATAGAATTTTTGAATGGTCATTTTCAGAAATCCTAAATCTTTATCATATTTTGAATAAAATTTATTGATCGGTAAAATATTTTGTACTGTTCCTTTTCCATAAGTTTGATTTCCTCCTAATATGACAGCTCTGTTGTAATCTTGCATAGCAGCAGCAAATATTTCAGAGGCTGATGCAGATAATTCATTTACTAGAATAACCAAAGATCCACTCCAATGAATTTTAGTATCGATATCGCTTTTTACAATAGGAGCTTCGTCTCTATATTTTATCTGAACTATAGGACCTTTGTCTATAAATAATCCTGCTATTTTTATTGCTGTATCTAATGATCCTCCACCATTATTTCTTAAATCTATTAATAAGCCTTCTATATTTTCTTCTGAAAGACGTTCGATCTCTTTCTCCATGTCTTTAGCAGAATCTCTAAAGTTTTTATCATCAAAACTAATATAGAATTTTGGTAAATCTATAACACCATATTTTTTACCATTTTTTTCTACCAACGATGATTTTACAAAAGTTTCGTCTAATTGCACTATATCTCGAGTAATTGTAATGATACGTGTAGAGCCATCTAACTTTTTCTTAACAGTTAGTAAAACCTTTGTACCTTTTGGACCTTTAATAAATTTTATGGCGTCGTCTAAACGCATTCCTACAATATCTATAGGGTCTTCATTTTCTTGTGCAACTTTTAAAATAATATCACCTCCCTCTAGTTCTCCTTGTTTCCAAGCGGGTCCTCCTGAGACTAACTCTATTATAGTTGTATAAATACCTTTTTTCTGTAAACGAGCCCCAATTCCTTCTAATTTTCCTGATATCTCCTGGTCAAAATTTTCTTTCATATTTGGAGGCATATAAGTAGTGTGAGGGCCAAAAGCTCCAACAACACTGTTTAAAAAAGTAGAAAACCAATCTCTATGCTCTAGCTCATCTATCCGGATATATAAATTCTCCATAGAGGTCATTACTTCTGTTCTAGCCTTTTCTTCTAAAGAAGAGAAAGATTTCTTCTTGTATAGTTTATCTTTCTTATACTTTTCTTCCTCAAGTATTTCTTGTTCTTGAATTCTATCTATTGTTTGTAATTTTAGTTGTTTTCTCCATAAATTTATGAGTTCTTTTTCTGAACTTGCAAACTGCATTTTTTTATAGTCTAAATCTATAATTTCGTCTTTTTTATAATTAAACGGTTTTTTTAAGAGAGTACCATAGTAATTTTTCGCATTTTTAATTTTATCCAAAAATCTACCATATACTAGGCTATAGAAAGTAATATCAGATTCTTTTAGTTGATTGTCTATTTGAAATTTATATTTAGAGAACTCTTTAATATCTTTTTTAGTAAAGTATCGTTTAGAAGGATCTAACCCATCAATAAAACTTGTAAATACCAAAGCAGAAAATTCATCATTTAATTCTTTTTTAACATAATGCCCTCGCGTAAGCATATAGTTTAATACTGAAATTAATATTTTGTCTTTTTCTGGGTCTGGGGTATTTCTTTTTGTTGAATTTGCCATACTTACAGCGCTTAAAAATAAGCATAGCGATAAAAAGGGGATATATAATTTATTCTTCATAAGTATTCTGTCTATGTAATGATTTTTTGTAATTAAAACAATGTGCTACTAATGTACTAAAATGAGGTCAAATAATTCTGACTAACATTTTTGTTTTGTTGATAATACTTTTTTTGTAAACTTTTTTATTTAAACAATTTCACAATAGCAATCATACAATGTTACTTAAAAAACTGATGATATCATCTTTACAAAATGTTAAAATAATATTCATTTAAATTGACTTACATTTGTTTGAAATCATATTAAAAATGGCAAAAAAGAGACCTTTAATTTTAGTGACAAATGATGATGGTATTACAGCTCCTGGTATTAGAGCATTGATACAAATCATGAATAAAATTGGAGATGTAGTAGTAGTAGCCCCAGACAGTCCACAAAGTGGAATGGGACATGCAATTACTGTTGATAATGTCTTGCATTGCAATCCAATAACGATAGATGATGGTCCGCAAATTGAATACAGTTGCTCTGGTACTCCTGCTGATTGTGTTAAGATGGCCATTAACGAAATTTTAAATCGTAAACCAGATTTATGTGTTTCTGGAATTAATCATGGATCTAACTCTTCTATCAATGTTATTTATTCTGGGACAATGAGTGCTGCTGTTGAAGCAGGGATTGAAGGTGTTCCAGCAATTGGGTTTTCGTTGTTAGATTTTAATTATCAAGCAGATTTTAAACAAGGAAAGGAGTTTGTAAAGAGAGTTACTCTAAGTGCTTTAAAAAATGGTATTCCAGAAGGTACTGTTTTAAATGTAAATATCCCAAAGCTAAAGGAAGAAGAGATTAAGGGAATAAAAATTTGTAGACAAGCTAATGGTTATTGGCGAGAAGACTTTGACAAACGTAAGAGTCCTTTTGGAAAAGAATATTATTGGTTGTCAGGAGAGTTTATTAATAAAGACAAGGGAGAAGATACAGATATTTGGGCATTAGAAAACGGTTTTGTCTCTGTAGTACCTGTTCAATTTGACCTAACTGCTCACCATATGATTCAAAAACTAAACTCATGGGAAATATAAAAAAAGAAATTTCTATTGGTTTTATAATTTCCAATTTAGCAACTGCTTGTGGTGTTTTTTTATATTTACAATACTTTTCAAAATATGGATTTGAAGAAACAATTATAATGATAAAAGAAGGCAATCTATATGCACAAGTTCTATCTTTAGCAGCCTTGCCAAATTTATTTGTGTTTTTTGTTTTTATAAAGAAAAAGCAAGATTACAGAGCTAGAGGTGTGTTAATGGCTTCTATTTTAACAGCTTTACTTACCTTTGTCTTAAAGTTTTTATAGACAATAAATGATTACTATCTCGAGTGGAGTTGAGACGTTTTTTATATAGGTATCGACTCCGCTCGACCTCATAATTTCATCTTTATGAAGTATTATATCATAGCCGGTGAAGCTTCCGGAGATTTACACGGATCTAATCTAATGAAAGCCTTGTTGAAAGAAGACAACAATGCAGAAATAAGGTTTTGGGGTGGAGATTTAATGAGTAATGTTGGCGGAACGCTTGTATCACACTACAAAGAAAGGGCTTTCATGGGGTTTGTTGAGGTTTTATTGAATCTTAGAAAGATACTTGGGATGATCTCCTTTTGTAAAAAAGATATTTCTAATTTCCATCCAGATGTAATTATTTTTATAGACAATTCAGGTTTTAATCTCCGTATTGCAAAATGGGCAAAACTCTTGGGATTTAGAACCAATTATTATATTTCTCCCCAAGTTTGGGCCTCTAGAGCCAATAGAGTAGATAAAATTAAAAGAGATATAGATCAGATGTATGTGATTCTTCCTTTTGAAAAAGAGTTCTACAAGAAATATCATTGCGAAGTTACTTTTGTTGGACACCCACTAATAGATGCCATTGCAGACAAAAAACAAGTCGATGAAGATACATTCAGAAATGAGCATAACTTATCAGAAAAACCAATTATAGCATTGCTTCCGGGAAGTAGAAAACAAGAGATTTCTAAAATGTTATCTGTAATGCTATCTTTAGTAGAGGACTTTTCAGAATATCAATTCGTAATTGCGGGTGCTCCCAGTCAGAGTTTTAATTTTTACACATCAATTATTGGCTCAAAAGAGGTGGCTTTTATAGATAATAAAACATACGATTTATTGAGTGTCTCCTATGCAGCTCTGGTAACTTCCGGAACAGCAACACTAGAAACAGCATTGTTTAAAGTACCTCAAGTAGTTTGTTATAAAGCTAGTTTTATTTCGTATCAAATAGCAAAAAGAATTATTACACTTCGCTATATTTCTTTGGTAAACCTAATTATGGATAGGGAAGTGGTTAATGAATTAATTCAAAACAATTTTACAAAGAAGAATTTATCTAAAGAATTAAATAAGATTCTTGATCTTACCCATAGAACAGAACTTTTTGAAGACTATTATAAATTAGAACAAATATTAGGAGGAAAAGGAGCTTCTGAGAATACTGCTGTATCTATAGTAGCTTCTCTAAAATAGTAATTTCTTATTTTTTTTCAGTAACTTTATAATGCTATGAAAAAGTTGCTAGGATATCTTCCTTTCCACTTTTTGCTATTTCTTATTTTAGGTATTTGTTGTCAGTTTTACACTGATTGCTGGGATTTTGGGATAGTGATATTTCTTGGTATACTCCTATTTCTCTTTATTTGTGGTTACTTCCTTAGAAAGACATTATTTTTTGTTTTCATCACATGGGGTACTTTTTTTCTGATAGGAATACTAACTGTTTATTGTGCAGATACTACAAAAGATAATAATTATTTTGAAAAATTCTATGGTACTACTTCAACTGCAATAGTAGAAATAGACAAGGTTCTTAAGCCAGGTAGCTATCACCATAAATTTGTTGCGGAGGTTTTTCAGATAGATCACCATAAAACTACTGGAACAGTGCTCCTTAATATTGAAAAAGACAGCCTATTATCGCTTTTTAAAGTTGGAGATCATATCGCATTAAAAAATATTTTTTCAACCATAAAAACACCCTCTAACCTGCATCAGTTTAATTATAAAAAATATTTGGTAAAGCAAGGAATTCATTTACAAGTTTATACTACAAAACAAGAGATATTATTACTAGAACCAACTTCTTTATCCTTCTTAGGAGTGATACATAATATACGGTTAAAAATCCAACAATCTTTGCAATTATATGGTTTTTCAGGAGACGAGTTGGCAGTTATTAATGCACTGTTATTAGGGCAAAGACAAGATATCTCTAAAGAATTAATAGAGCAGTATTCTAAAGCTGGTGCCATACATATATTGGCAGTTTCTGGATTACACGTAGGTATAATTTTATGGATGCTTTCTTTTTTTTTGAAACCTTTGGAGAGGTTTGAAAAGGGAAAAATCATTAAGCTTATAGGTATGATTTTATTTCTTTGGTTTTTTGCTTTATTAGCAGGAATGTCTGCTTCTGTGACGAGAGCTGTTACCATGTTTTCTGCTATAGCTATTGGGCTATTTTATAATAAAAGAAACGCTGTAGAACATTCATTAATTTTTTCTATGTTTATTTTGTTGTTGTGTAAGCCCATGTTTTTATTTGATGTTGGTTTTCAATTAAGTTATCTAGCTGTATTTGGAATTATCTGGATTCAACCTATGCTATATAAATTATGGAAACCTAGGTTTTATCTTCTAGACAAAGTCTGGCAGTTGATGACTGTTTCTACAGCAGCTCAGTTTGGAGTTTTACCATTAAGTCTTTTTTATTTTCATCAATTCCCAGGATTGTTTTTTGTATCCAATCTACTAATCATCCCTTTTTTAGGAACTATTCTATGTGTAGGAATTATTGTTTTAATACTTTCAACTTTAGCAATTTTACCAGGATATTTGGTAAATATTTATGGTGGAATTATTTCTATTCTAAACAAAGTAGTTGCTTTTATAGCAACACAAGAAGCTTTCTTATTTTCAGATATTTATTTTTCTGGAGAAAAAATGTTTGTTTCTTATATAGTTATGATCGTCGGTTTTCAATTTTTTTTAAAAAAAAACATAAAAAGTTTTTTACTCTTTTTAAGCTCAATTATTATCTTTAACTGTGTTCTTATTTTTGAGAAATATAATATAGAACATAAGAATGAATTTGTAGTGTTTCATAAAAGCAGAAACTCAGTTTTAGGCAAGCGCTCCGGAGATCTCTTAGAAGTTTACCATGACATGGACTCATTGGCGATTACAACACAAACCCTTTTAGAAAATTATAAAGTAGGTGAGGGGATTCAATATCAAATACATCATAAGTTGCCAAACCTATTCTATCATAAAGAACAAATGATTTTAATTGTAGATAAGTCTGGTGTTTTTGATCTTGAAGATGTACAGCATCCAATTATAGTTCTTCAACAATCACCCAAAATTAATCTAGAACGACTCATTAAAAAACTACAACCTAAAATGATTATTGCCGATGGTTCTAATTATAAAAGCTTAGTTAAGTTTTGGAGAGCAACTTGCATAAAAGAAGATATACCATTTTGGTCTACATTTAAACAAGGAGCAATGGTTATAAAGTAAGCAGGGTACTTGTTTGTTCTTTATTAAATAGAAGAATGATACTGGAATAGTTAATGTGTCTATTATAAATTGCTCTTAAAACTCTTTATAAAATCTTGCCATGAACCTGTCTTATATTTTTCACTACCAAAATATGTGATTACCTGTTCCATAATCTTCGGGGTTAAATATCCGGGAACCCTGTCTAACAATTCTATTTTTTCACTCATGAAGACAGTTGTTGGATAACTTAGCTTACCATTTAATAAACTTGCAGCTAACTCATGATACCCGTTTCTTCCAGAAGGTTTGAATTTAAATGTATAGTCATTATAAACTAGATCCTCTTTCTGCTCTCCATTTAGTTTTACTGCATAAAAATTTTCATTAATATATGAGGTAATTGTAGCGTCTCTATAGGTTGTTCTATCCATTTTTTTACAATACCCACACCAATCTGTATAGATATCAATAAGCATAGGTTTTGGGCTTTCTTTAGTCAGTTCAACAGCCTTTTCAAAAGAAATCCAATTTACTTTTTGGGCATATATCTGACTTGTTAAAAAGAATAAAAAAAGAAGTACAATAATTTTTTTCATTTATATTAGGTCGTAATTGAAGTAACAAATTTACAAAAAAAGAAAGCATCAAAAACGATGCTTTCTCAATGTTTTTTTTTATTCTAAGGATTATTTAACTCCGTGCATCAGTTTTTTAATGACTGGGTATAGCATTGCAGATATAACCCCAAGTCCAACTGCTACTGCCGTTAGTAGCCAAAAGAAATAGCTTAAACCTTCAGTTTGAGCAATTCCTTCAGAGGCTTCACCGAATACACCGGCTAATTTCATTCCAATAGCAACAGCTAGATACCAAATACCAAACATCATTGCAATCATTCTACCTGGTACTAATTTACTTACGTAAGACAATGCCACTGGTGAAATACACAATTCTCCCATGGTATGAAAAAAGTATACTAATATTAGCCATATCATGCTTACAGAAGCGGTTTTAGCACCTGGTTCTATAGATGATGCCCCTATAGCAACACAAGCCATACCTATTCCTAATAACACCATTCCAATGGCGTATTTCATGTTTGCATTAGGATTGTATTTGCTCTCCCACCATTTTGAAAATAAAGGAGCAAAGGCAATAATAAATAAGGAATTTAAAACACCAAACCATGAGGCTGGTACTTCAGCTATTTCTTTACCAAACTCAATTGATAACATCCAAATAGCGATCGCCCAAATAATAACAAAACTAATTGCTAAAAATATATTTGAAAGTGCATATTTAGAAAATGTTTTTTTAAATAATAACCACAATACCCAGGTAATAATTCCTAATGGAATAATAGTCATCATAGTATTCACAATCTTAAAAATAAAAGCAGCGTTGCCTTCAAGTACTCTTTGTGTATAATCTCTAGCAAAAATCGTTAATGAACTTGGTGCTTGTTCAAAAATTGCCCAAAAGAAAATCGTAATAAACGCAAAGAAAATAACAGCAATCATCCGGTCGCGAGTTATTTTATCATATTTAGGAATTCTAATAAACAATAATAATAAGAAGATTCCTAGTGCTGAGAGAATTGCTAGATTAGATCCTTCCATTCCAAACAAACTAAAGTCAAATAAATTATAAGCACCTTCAGATATTTTAGCAACAGGATCATTTAAAATCCATGAAAGCCCCAAAACTCCTGCTATTGCTATGAGAGTTAATTGACCTGATGTAAATGGATTTAACTTAGGCTCATCTGCACTTATTTCTACTGTAGCTGCATCAATTTTTAATGGCTTTTTTCCGATGTCACCAAAAATATTTTGTGCAAACCAAAACTGAAGCAACCCAAATAACATAAAAATACCAGCCAAACCAAAGCCCCATCGCCATCCTACTTGTTCGCCAAGATATCCACATAGTAAAATTCCTAAAAAAGCACCAGCATTTACACCCATGTAAAAAATAGTGTAGGCACCGTCTTTTTTCTCGTCTTTACCTTTGTACATCTCTGAGATAATAGAGGTCATGTTTGGCTTAAAAAAACCACTCCCAAAAACCAATAAGGTTAAGCCCAGATATATGAAGAAAGGTGTTTCTATAGCCATGGCCCCATGACCCAGTGTCATTAGTAATGCACCAATAGCTACCGCATAACGATAACCAATTTTTTTATCAGCAAAATAGCCACCTAATAAGGTGGATAGGTATACTAGTGAGGTATAGGTTCCAAAAATTGCATAGGCATGTTCACGAGGCCACCCCCACCCACCATCTGTAAGAGAGGCAGTAAAAAACATTACCAGCAATGCTCGCATTCCGTAATAGGAAAAACGTTCCCACATTTCTGTAAAAAATAAAACAAAAAGCCCAGCAGGATGCCCCAGTACTTTGTCTTTAAACATATTTTCTATATCTGTTGTCATAATTGATTTTTTTTAATGATATAATTAAATTATATAAATTTTAGTTCTTAGATAGCTCTAGATCTTCAGCTCCGTGAGTTAACCTTTTTAATGGTTTTAAAATAGCAATAATTAAAATACCAAAAAGAGTACAGGTAATTGCTATTCCAGTAAATACCTCAAAATCTCCTGCATTTTCTGACAATCCACCAATATATCCAGCAACTTTATTTCCTAGACCTGTTGCAGCAAAATATGCACCCATCATAAATGAAGCATATTTAATTGGAGCTAACTTTGTTATAAAAGACAATGCAACCGGAGAAGCACACAACTCGCCAATAGTATGAAATAGATATGCCAATACTAACCAAATCATTGCAGATTTCTCAGCAACTTCACTTCCGTCCATAATAACTTCTGAAGCAGCTTTACTCATAAATAAAAAACCAAAAGCCATGATAATGATACCTATTGCCATTTTAAATAAAGAAGAGGATTCCTTTCCTTTGTTTTTCCACTTATGCCAAAAACTACCGACAGCAGTTCCTAAAACAATTATAAAAAAAGCATTTATTGATTGGAATACCGCAGCAGGAATTTCATTACCAATAAAAGGTAAAGAAAAACTCAATATTCTATTTGTTTTTTGTTCTGTGTATAAACTCATAAGTCCTCCGGCTTGCTCGAAAGCTCCCCAAAATACGATGATAATTAAAAATGATAAAAACATGACTAGCATTCTATCTTTTTCAACGCTGTTCAAAGGTTTTTTTAATAAATCTTTGTTTGGAGAATCTTCATTTCCAATAAAATCACCAACCGAACCCAGAAACTTTATGCCGTAGATATAAACAACTTGACCAAATGCCATCCCTATTCCAGCCAACCCAAAACCATAATGCCAACCATACTCAGCAGCTACTGCACCAACTATTAAGGCTCCTAGAAAAGCTCCTAAGTTAATTCCAATATAAAAGACGTAAAATCCCTTATCTCTTCTGTCGTCTCCTAGTTTATACAATCCTCCAACCATGGTAGAAATATTTGGTTTTAAGAAACCAACACCTACAACAATAAAAAGTAGACCAGTAAAAAAAGCCCATTGAGTATTAACAGCTAAAATACTATGGCCTATACAAAGTAAAACTCCTCCTAACATCACTGCTTTTTTCTGACCGATAAACTTATCAGCAATCCAACCTCCTGGTATTGAAGTTAAGTACACAAACATGGTATAGGTTCCGTAAAATGAAAGTGTTTCTCCATTTGACCAGCCAAATCCAGATTGTGGATCCCCTAAAATAATAGGAGCAGCAAGATATAATGTAAGTATTGCTCTCATTCCGTAATAGGAGAAGCGTTCCCACATTTCAACAAAAAATAATACATACAATCCTATAGGATGTCCAAATAACTCTTTTTCATGTGGTTGTTTCATTGTTGTGCTCATAAGTTTACTTATTTACTTTTAATTATTGTATTCTATATTTTAGTTAGTTATCAAATTTTCTTTGAGAAAGGCCGTCATTTTATTGTACAAATGTAAGCGCGTATTTTTTCCTTTTCTAATTCCGTGAGCTCTGTCTGGATACATGGCTATGTCAAAAGGTTTGTTAGCCGCTACCAATGCATTAATCATTCTCCTAGAGTTTTGCACATGCACATTATCATCTCCTGTCCCATGAACTAGCAAATAATTACCTTGAAGTTTCTCTGCATAATTGATAGGAGAATTATCATCATAACCACTCGCATTTTCTTGTGGTGTTTGCATATAACGTTCTGTGTATACCGTATCATAAAATCTCCAAGAAGTTACTGGAGCAACTGCAATAGCAGTGGTAAAAATATCATTTCCTTTTAAAAGACAATTGGTGCTCATAAAGCCACCGTAACTCCATCCCCAAATCCCAATGTTATTTTTATCAATATAGGTGCGTTCTGCTAACTTTTTAGCAGCAGCAATTTGATCTTCAACTTCAAATTTCCCTAATTCTTTTTGAGTTATTTTTTTAAAATCTCTTCCTTTTAAGCCAGTTCCTCTTCCGTCTACACAAACAATAATCATTCCTTCTTGAGCCAATAGTTGATGCCAATAATCATTGGTGCCATTCCATCTGTTAGCCACTTGCTGTGAACCTGGTCCTGAATATTGAAACATCAACAAAGGATATTCTTTTTGCGCATCAAAATCAACAGGCTTTATCATCCACATATTCAACTCATTTCCATTGATATTGATGGTGGAAAATTCTTTCTTACTGATCTTATAATCAGTCAATTTTTTCTGTAAATTAGTATTGTCTTTTATCACTTTAATCATCTCACCTTCTGCAGAATAGAGAGAGTAAACTGGTGGGACTTCTGTTGTAGAATGGGTATTGATGAAAAAATTAAGATTGTCACTAAAAGAAGCGGTATTACTACCAATATTACTACTCAGTATTTTTTTATTTTCTCCATTCAGGCTTATGCTGTAAATGCCTCTATTGATAGAGCCATTTTCTACAGATTGATAGTAGATTGTTTTTTTATCTTCATTGTATCCATAATATTTTGTCACTTCCCAATCTCCTTTGGTAATTTGATTGATAAGTTTTCCATTAAAATCATAATGATAAATATGATTGTAACCGTCTTTTTCGCTGGTCCAGATAAAACTATTGTCATCTAAAAAGGTCAAATCATCTTTTACGCTTACATAGGCAGCATCTTTCTCATTTAAAAGTAAAATAGAATTAGTTTTTACCGCAGATACTTTGTGAAGTTTTAAATCATTCTGTCGACGATTTAAGGTAGTTGCAATTAAAATTTCATCTTTAGTAGACCATTTAATTCTAGGAATATATTCATAAGCTCCTAAGTTAATTTTCTTAGTATTTCTAGTATTTAAAGAATACATATGAAGTGAAACTTTGGCATTGTCTTCTCCAGCTTTAGGATATTTAAAAACATGTTGACTAGGGTATAATTTAGTACCTGTAATTCCCATAGAAAACTCTCTTACTTTAGATTCGTCAAAACGTAAAAATGCAATAAACTTACTGTCATTACTCCACTCAAAAGCTCTTACAAAGCCAAATTCTTCCTCATAAACCCAATCTGTGGTTCCATTTATAATATGATTATACTTTCCGTCTTTAGTAATTTGAGTTGTTTTATTGGTTCCTAGATTTAAAATAAAAAGATTGTTATTTTTAGCATAGGCTACCTTTTTGCTATCAGGAGAAAACGTTGGTTCTTGAATATTTTTCCCTATCAAGCGAACTTTTTTGGAGCCAATTGAAAATGTATAATAGGTTCCTTTGGTAGAACGTCTGTAAACTTTTTGTAGGTCTTTTCCTAAAATCAATTTTGTCTCATCGTTGTTAAAACTATATGATTCAAATTGATCTAAGTTTCCGAGTGATTTTCCATCAACTATTGTGGCTATTTTTTTTAGACTTATGTAGCTATATTGATCAACGCTAGAGTTACCATTTTTATCATTATTTAAAAGAGAATAATAATCTCCGTTCATAGAATTTAAAGCGTTCATCCTATTGGTAGAAAAAGTAGTACCCCAAATATCTTCTAGTGTTATTTTTGTTGTTCCAGTAGTGTTGTTTGAATTTTTAGAGGTGTGACTGTTATTACAACTTATTAGAAGTGTGATAACTGCTAAAATGAATAATTTCTTCATTCTATAATTTCATATTTAGGAATTGAGTGCCAAGTTTACGCAAAAATCAGCAAAAAACACCTTAAAAATAGGATAAATATTGAATTCATCTTACTGTTTTCAATGTTTCAATTATCTTTGCGTTACACAATAAAATGACATCGATGTCTAAAATAATTTCCGGATTTTCTAAACGAACCAAAGATGAAAAAATTAATTGGTTGGCAACTAATTATTTTCCCAATCAACCAGAAATCAAAGCAACCTTAAAACAATATTGGAATACTGATATTGCAATACAGCAATTACATGATGATTTTATAGAAAACACCATATCTAATTTTTATTTGCCTTACGGTTTAGCACCTAATTTTATTATAAACAATAGAGAGTATGCAATTCCAATGGTAATAGAAGAAAGCTCTGTGGTTGCAGCAGCTTCTTTAGTGGCTAAATTTTGGAGTACTAGGGGTGGCTTTAAAGCTCAGGTAATTTCAACGACCAAGATCGGTCAGGTTCATTTTATGTATGAAGGGGATAAAAATGAATTGATTACGTACTTCAACTCAAAAAAAGAAAATTTAAAATTGGCTACAGCATCCATTACTAAAAATATGGAAAAACGCGGTGGAGGTATTTTAGACATTGAACTTATAGATAAAACAGAAAAATTAGCTCGTTACTATCAACTTCACATAACTTTTGAAACGGTAGACTCTATGGGTGCTAATTTCATAAACTCTTGTTTAGAGGCTATTGCTAAAGAGTTTAGAAATGATGAGATAGAAATAGTGATGAGTATTCTTTCTAATTATGTGCCTGAATGCCTAGTTAGAGCAGAAGTAAGCTGTACTATTGAAGAATTGGGTGGAGATGCTCCCCAAAAATTTGCAGAGAAATTTTATCAGGCAGTTCAAATTGCAAGTATAGAACCTTACAGAGCGGTTACGCACAATAAAGGAATTATGAACGGCATTGATGCGGTTGTGCTAGCCACTGGGAATGATTTTAGAGCTGTTGAAGCCGGAGTTCATGCCTACGCATCAAGATCAGGACAGTATACAAGTCTAACCCATTGTGATATTAGTAATGGAGTTTTTCGTTTCTGGATAGAAGTTCCATTAGCTTTAGGAACTGTAGGCGGATTGACCTCCTTACATCCCTTGGCAAAATTATCTTTAGAGATGTTACAAAAACCATCTGCAAAAGAATTAATGATGATTGTAGCAACCGCAGGATTAGCTCAAAATTTTGGTGCTTTAAGAGCACTAATTACCAATGGTATTCAACATGGGCATATGAAAATGCATTTAATGAATATCCTATACCAGCTAGGAGCTAATGATGCTGAGAAAAAAGAAATAGTAAGGTGCTTTGATGGAAACACGGTGACTCATAGCGCGGTAGTAGATAAATTTAACGAACTAAGAAACAACAACTAATTTGAGTCGATTTTATTCCAACGGAAAATTACTACTCACAGGAGAATATCTTGTGTTAGATGGGGCGACAGCTTTGGCTGTTCCAACTAAGTTTGGACAAGATTTATTGGTGGAAAAAATAAAAGAACCGAAATTAATTTGGGGAAGTTTTACTGATACGGGAGACTGTTGGTTTGAGGCTGTTTTTGACTTACCTAAACTAAGACTTGTCTCTGCCACTTTTAATTCTGATACTGAAGAAAATGCAGAATTTATAGCTGAAACGCTACAAGATATTTTATTGGAAGCTAGAAAACTGAATCCAGGTTTTTTGCAAGCAGATAGCGGTTTTGTGGTGAAAACAAGCCTAACATTTCCAAGAGATTGGGGCTTGGGGACATCCTCTACCTTAGTAAATAATATTGCACAGTGGGCAACTGTAGATGCTTACAAACTCTTACAGAATTCTTTTTCTGGAAGCGGTTATGATATTGCCAATGCACAGCATAATTTGCCAATATTGTATCAGTTAAAAAATAAAAAACCATGCATACAAATAGTAGACTTTAGCCCTAACTTTAGTGATCAGTTGTATTTTGTTTATTTAAATAAAAAACAAAATAGTAGAGAAGGGATTGCCAAATACAAAGAAAATAATGATGATTTTAAAAATGAAATACATCGGATTTCTATGATTCCTCTAGAAATGTGTACTGCAAAATCACTTTTAGACTTTGAAAGATTAATAGAAGAACACGAACAAATTATTGCATCTATTATAAAATTAAAACCCGTTAAAGAACTCTTATTCCCAGACTATCTAGGAGCGATTAAAAGTTTAGGTGCTTGGGGAGGAGATTTTGTTTTAGTAACAGGAAATAAAAGTACTTTACATTATTTTAAAGAAAAAGGATATGAAACAATTATTTCCTATTCAGATATGATATTATGAAAAAAGTAATTATTATCGGAGGGGGTGCAGCAGGTTTTTTTACGGCAATAAATGCCAAAGAAATGAATCCTAGTCTTGAGATTACAATTTTAGAAAAAGGAAAGGAAGTACTACAAAAAGTGAAAATTTCTGGAGGAGGTCGCTGCAATGTTACACATGCTTGTTTTGAACCAAAAGAATTGGTGAAATTTTATCCACGTGGCGAAAAAGAACTATTGGGTCCTTTTCATCAATTTATGACAGGCGATACTTTTGAATGGTTTGATAATAATGGAATTCCGTTGAAAATAGAAAAAGACAACCGTGTTTTTCCAGAATCAAACTCATCGCAAACTATTATTGATTGTTTTTTAGGAAAAACTAACGCATTGGGAATTCCAGTCTTAAAAAATCATGGAGTTACCTCAATTACAAAGCAAGGAGGTTCTTGGTTGGTTGCTACCAAAGACAAACAATTTATTTGTGACGCAGTTGTAATGGCTGCTGGAAGTAGTAAAAAAGTTTGGGACTTGTCTCAGTCTTTTGGACATTGTGTTATTTCTCCTGTACCGTCTTTATTTACCTTTAATATTAAAGATTTCAGAATTAAAGACTTGTTGGGAATCTCTGTTCCTAATGCAAGTGTAAAATTGGTGGGTACTAATTTAGAGGCTTCAGGACCGTTGTTAATTACACATTGGGGAATGAGTGGACCTGCTATTTTAAAACTCTCTGCATTTGGAGCTAGAATTCTAGCAGATAAAAATTACGAATACAAAGTTGAGGTAGATTGGTTGTCTAGACCAACCAATAAAATTGTAAATGTATTGTTAAATCTAAAAAAGAAACAACCCAAAAAACAAGTTGCCCTACGATCTCCTTTTGAGGAAATTCCCAAAAGGCTATGGGAACGTTTTGTGCTAGCTTCTAATATAAAACCCACTTCTAATTGGGCAGATTTAAGTCACATTCAAATAGATGATTTAGCAAATCAACTCACTAAAAGTGTTTTTACTGCTAAGGGGAAAAGTACTTTTAAAGAGGAGTTTGTAACAGCAGGAGGTGTTGATTTAAAAGAAATTAATTTTAAAACCTTTGAAAGTAAACTACATAATAAATTATTTTTCGTAGGAGAAGTTTTAAATATAGACGCTGTTACTGGTGGCTTTAACTTTCAGAATGCATGGACTGGTGGTTGGTTATGTGCCAAAGGTTTAGCAAACCTCTAAACCTCCTTATCATTTTATATATGAAGTAGAAGTATACTATACATTAATTTTCTTTACTTGGTTGTTTTTAACTGTTCCAATAAAAAATCTAAATGAGCTCTATCAAAATATTTACCTTGTTTTATCACTGCGTTAATCTTTCTAGTATTGTTAATATCTTCTAGAGGATTGGCATCAAGAATGACCAGATCTGCCCAATAGTTTTTATCAATATTTCCTAGTTCATTTTCTAGATTGAAGTATTCAGCAGGGTTTTTTGTTGCAGTTTTTATAGCTTCAAGAGGAGTTAAACCAGCTTCTACTAAAACAGCTAATTCTTCATGTAAGCTTCGTCCAGGAGTTAAAAAATAGATGGGAGTATCTGTACCAGCCATAATTTTAATGTTTTTGTCATGAACTCTTTTAGTCATGTCAAACATCCATTTGCTGTATTTTTTATTAAATGGTGATACAGCTCTTTCGATGAAATTATCAATATTTTTTTTCCACTGCTCTTGCACAATTTGTGGTAAATATGAAAAGCTTTCTTGCCATTCTTTTGCAGCAAAAGGTCTTCTTGTAAAAGCAGTATTTAATGTGAGCGTTGGAATTTGCCAGGTATTATTTTTTGCCAATACATCTAAAACTTCATTGGCTTTTTCTATATTAAAATTTATAACAGCTTGCTCTCTTTGTTCTTTATGAATTCTAGCGCGCAATATACCTCCTTTATCATC
>CEST01004539.1_pt1 | contig 18337 bp, 17 predicted proteins | sample 326921 | NCBI WGS metagenome assembly CEST01 (sample SAMEA2621509, study PRJEB7988) | marine metagenome | biome: marine biome (ENVO:00000447); feature: surface water layer (ENVO:00002042); material: "saline water (ENVO:00002010), including plankton (ENVO:xxxxxxxx)" | depth 5 m
CAGCTATGCGTACCACTACCGGTACTGGAGATTTTGTTGCAGGCCCTGAGCCTCTTACCTACCATGTAGCTTTAGAGCTTTATAATGGAGATTCACAAAAGGCAAACACTGATTTCTACTTTAGAGATGGACTCTCTTTAGATCTTGACCCTTGGTATGATGCAGGAGCCTTTAACCAGTCAACAAAATTAAGCACAAGACTCCCCGAGGGAAGTCAAGAAACAGCTTTTGCAAGAAACGCTATGGGCATGGAGGCTATACAAAACACGAGAGTGCCTCTAGAGATACGCCAAAATGCAGGACAGGCCTTTAGCCTTAGTATGGAAGAGATGGAATTACCAGAAGACATCTACGTGTATCTAGAAGATACATTAAACGGCACCCTCACCTCATTAAAAGACCAGGACTTTGAGCTAGTAGCGCAAAGTGATCTTAGCGGGGCAGATAGGTTCTTTGTTGTCTTTAAAGAAAACAGCGTGCTCTCTAGTGGAGATACCCTTGGTATAAACGCTTTAAGTGTATACAAAGCAAACAAGGATAACTTTGTAACTATAGCAGGCATTACTCCATATCTAGGACAACTAGATGTTAGGCTGTATTCTATGCTAGGACAAATAGTGCGTGAAAAAGCATTAAACCCAACAACACCCAAACAAGCTGTCTCTACCCAAGGCTTGGCAAGCGGCCTGTATATTGTCCAGATAAATTCTGGTAACCAGGTATTTGTTGAAAAAATAATTGTAAAATAATTAACTTAGAATCGTAATTATATCTAAAAAATAAAAGCCCAGAATAACACGTTGTTATTCTGGGCTTTTGCTTGATATCCTTAAGGGTTACAAAGCATTCTTTATATGCATAAAGTGATGCATACTGTGCCATGCATATGTTAATGCCATTTCTTTAATACTTAACTCTAGGTTTTTCTCTGGAAGCACATAAGATCTATTCCATTGCTTACCGCCCAAGCGTTGTAAAATATATACAATTTTATGATGCAACATCTCTATATGAGTTAACGACCATGCTGTAGATGCTGTCTTGTAATCGTCCATGGCGGCAAATAAGTCTTGATCATAAGACTTAATAACAGGTGTATCTTCTGTTAAAGCCCAACGCAATCTATTATAACATTGACTGTGTGAATCTGAAATATGATGAATTAATTGACGTAGCGTCCAACTACCATCTCGATATGAAGTATCTAATTTCGCTTCAGACACATCAAGTAATGTCATCTTTAATTGTTGCGGGAAAATACGCAACACCTCAATGGCTTCTGTAACTTGAGCGGGTGAAATGGTCTTAGGTAGTTTAAGTTTTCCTATTGGATGTTGTATTGAAGTCTGTGTCATAATTTTAAATTTTAGCATAAAAAAAACGCCCCAATATTTTTGAGGCGTTTTTTGTATAGTTATAAAGAGGTTACTAACCTTTGATATCCATTAACTCTACATCAAATACTAGTGTAGCATTTGGAGGAATTACTCCTCCTGCACCTTGTGCACCGTATCCTAAATCACTTGGTATAACAAAACGTGCTTTATCCCCTTTGTTTAACAACATAATACCTTCATCCCACCCCGCAATAACGTGGCCCATACCTATTGGAAACTCAATTGGAGTTCCTCTATCATAAGAAGAGTCAAAGGTTGTGCCTTCTGGTAACATTCCTTTATAGTGTACCGCTACTGTCTGTCCTGAAGTTGGCTTAACACCATCTCCTTTTTGGATTATTTTATAATAAAGACCGCTGTCTGTTTTATCAAAACCAGCAACTAAATCTTTCATTCCAGCTTCTTGCTCCTTTTTTGCCGCAGCTTCACGGTCTGCTTTGGCTCCTGTAAAATTTCTAAAAACCTCAACAGCATTAAAGGCTTCTGCTTCTTTACCTACACGAATAATTTCCATATTCATAGTATCTCCCTGCGCAATTGTATTTACCACATCTTGCCCTTCTACTACATAGCCAAAAACAGAATGCTTGTTGTCTAACCAATCTGTAGGGATGTGGGTGATAAAGAACTGACTACCATTGGTTGCTGGACCAGAATTTGCCATAGAAAAAACACCCGGCTTATCATGTTTCAGTTCTGGATGAAACTCATCATCAAATTGATATCCTGGGCCACCAGATCCAGTTCCTGCAGGATCTCCTCCTTGAACCATAAAGTCTGAAATAACACGGTGAAACGTCAATCCATCATAATAAGGGGTTCCTTGAGGGGCTGCACTATTTTCAAGATTACCCTCGGCTAATGCCACAAAGTTTGCTACTGTTCCAGGAGTTCTCTTATAAGTTAATTGACCTAGGATTGTTCCTTTTTCTGTTGTTATTTTAACGTAAATACCGTCTTGCATAATCGTTTTTTAAATGATTGTTTATCAAAGCGTCTGCCATGAATTTTCAAAGCGCAAAGTTACTCTTTATCACTGCATAAATCAAAACTTATTTTTTAAAATTTAAGAAGTTTCCATGGCTTTAAAAAACAAGCCCCACTGCTTAATGCAGTAGGGCTTACCTTAGTATATTTTAATAAAAGAGTAAATTAAAACTAGTTTGCTACCTCACTAATAAACTTGATTCTATAAACACGAAGTTCTTCATCATCATAATCTCCATCAAACTCTTCCATGGCATCATCAATTTTATCTGTCTCAGACTCTAAGAAATACTCATGAATTTCTTCTTGCTGGTCTTCATCCAGCATTTCATCTACCCAATAACTAATATCTAATTTAGTACCGCTGTAAACAATTGCCTCCATTTGCTTGATGAGTTCATCCATGGGCAATCCCTTGGAGTTTGCAATATCTGTGAGAGGTAATTTTCTGTCTACGTTTTGAATAATATATAATTTGTTTGCACTATTACTCCCTGTAGATTTCACCACCAGATCATCTGGGCGCTCTATCTCGTTTTGAGTCACGTATTTTTTAATGAGTGCTACGAAGTTCTTACCGTATTTATTGGCTTTCCCCTCTCCTACTCCATGAACATTAGAGAGCTCCTCTATTGTAATTGGGTATTTTAAGGCCATGTCTTCAAGAGATGGCTCTTGAAAAATAACGTAAGGTGGTAGGCTTAATTTATCTGCTGTGCTTTTAAGTTCTGCTTTAAGTAATTTAAAAAGATTTTCGTCTGCTACCAAACCGCCGCCCTTATTGGCTAGAATGACTGTATCATCATTGGCTTGTTTAAAAGAATGATCTTCTGTCATCATAAAAGAGGTTGGACTTTCTATAAAGTCTGTACCCTTTTGAGTAAGTTTTATAACGCCATAGGTCTCAATATCTTTTCTTACATACTTAGCCACTAAGAGTTGGCGTAATAATGCCATCCAGTAATGATCTTCATAAGCAACCCCTATACCAAAAAAGGCAAGTTTGTCTGTTCTATGAGATTTTATAAGTGCATTTGCATTTCCTATAGTAACATTAACAACATCCTTGCTCTTATACTGCTCATTAGTTTCATTAATAATACGCAATAGTTTTTGAGCTTGGTTTTGAGCCTCCTGCTTGGTTTTTGGATTACGCATATTATCATCCATCTGTCCTCCATCACCTGTGTCTGTGTCAAATTCTTCTCCGAAGTAGTGAAGAATAAATTTTCTTCTAGACATAGAGGTTTCTGCAAAAGCAACTACTTCTTGCAATAAGGCATGACCTATTTCCTGTTCTGCAACAGGTTTGCCGCTCATAAATTTTTCAAGTTTTTCAATATCTTTGTAGCTATAATAAGCCAAGCAATGACCCTCTCCTCCATCACGACCAGCACGACCAGTTTCTTGATAATAGCTTTCTATACTTTTAGGGATATCATTATGAATTACAAAACGAACATCTGGTTTGTCTATACCCATACCAAAGGCAATGGTGGCAACAACAACATCTGCATCTTCCATGAGAAACATATCTTGATGTTTTACCCTGGTCTTAGCATCTAGGCCTGCATGATAAGGTACCGCCTTTACACCGTTTACCTGAAGTATTTGAGCCAACTCCTCTACTCGTTTTCTACTCAAACAATACACAATACCACTTTTACCCTCATGTTGTTTTACAAAACGAATGACATCTGCATCAACATTTTTAGTTTTTGGACGAATTTCATAGTATAAATTAGGTCTATTAAATGATGCTTTAAATGTATTTGCATCACTCATGCCTAAATTTTTGAGAATATCTTCCTGAACTTTAGGAGTAGCAGTTGCCGTTAATCCTATAATTGGGATATTATCTCCAATTCTTTTTATAATAGCTCTAAGGTTTCTGTATTCTGGTCTAAAATCATGACCCCACTCACTAATGCAGTGTGCTTCATCTATAGCAACAAATGAAACTTTTTCTTGCTGAAGAAAATCAACATACTCATCTTTAGTTAAAGATTCTGGCGCTACATATAATAGTTTAGTAACACCATTGCTAATATCTTCTTTTACCTGTTTTACTTCTGTCTTATTAAGTGAAGAGTTTAATACATGAGCAATACCCTCTTCTGAAGACAATGCACGAAGTGCGTCTACCTGGTTTTTCATCAAGGCAATTAAAGGAGAAACAACAATAGCTGTACCTTCTTGCATTAATGCTGGCAATTGGAAGCATAAGGACTTACCACCACCTGTAGGCATGATAACAAACGTATTCTTCTTAGCAAGAATACTCTTAACTACAGTTTCTTGCAGACCTTTGAATTTAGAAAATCCAAAAAAATGTTTCAGTGCAGCGTATAATTCAGTGTCACTCACGAGACTTAATTGTTTTTATTATTTCAGTCTTACCACAAAATAATTGTTTTTACTTAGGAACAATCGTAATTTTGTATGTTGTAGATCGTATTTGTATGGTAAGGTATGCATTTATTACATCAAGACTTACTATATTTAGTATGTAAAAATAAAAATAGTTATTTCTTATAAAGTGACAAACTTTAAAAAGCAAAAAAAATTGGATAACGATAGAATTATTTCAGTAGCAAAACAGACCATTGAAACAGAAAGCAAAGCAATTTTAAACTTGGTTTCATTGGTAAACGAAGAATTTGCAGAAGCAGTAAAGTACATCTATAAAAGCAATGGGCGTGTCATTGTTACAGGTATTGGCAAAAGCGCAAACATTGCCACTAAAATTGTTGCCACTTTAAACTCTACAGGAACTCCTGCTATATTTATGCATGCAGCAGACGCCATTCATGGTGATCTTGGAACGGTGCAAGAAAATGATAGCGTGATTTGTATTTCAAAAAGTGGAAACACACCAGAGATTAAAGTATTGGTTCCTCTTATTAAGGCTATTGGAAATAAGTTAATTGCCATTACCTCTAATAAAGATAGTTTCCTGGGTCTTCAAGCAGACTATATTTTAAACGCATATGTAGAAAAAGAAGCTTGCCCAAACAATCTTGCTCCTACCTCCAGCACAACTGCTCAATTAGTTATTGGTGATGCTCTAGCAATGGCACTGTTGGACCTAAGAGGATTTTCAAGCAGTGATTTTGCAAAGTTTCATCCAGGAGGATCTCTTGGTAAACAGCTATACCTGCGCGTTAGTAATCTAACAGAGCTTAATGAAAAACCCCAGGTAGCACCAGATACAAATGTAAAAGATGTTATTATGGAAATATCTAAAAAAATGCTAGGGGTTACTGCCGTTATTCAGGGTACAGATATCGTTGGCATTATTACAGATGGAGATTTAAGACGTATGATGACTACCAATGATAGTTTTGCAGGCCTAACAGCACGAGACATCATGAGTGAAAATCCAAAAACAATAGACAATAATGCAATGGCAGTAGCAGCCATGGAACTAATGGAAACCAACGGTATTACACAAATACTAGCACAAGAAAATGGTATTTATTGTGGTGTTGTTCACATCCATAACTTGACCAAAGAAGGAATTATATGATTGTAGCTAGTAAAAACTTATAATTAATGACAAAACAAATAGGCACACCCACCCAAGGTAAAGAAATGTCTTTTATCAATCACCTTGAAGAATTAAGGTGGCATTTAATACGCGTTAGTATTGCTGTAGTAGTTGTGGCGTTAGCTGCTTTTTTAGCAAAGAATTTTGTATTTGATGTGTTGCTACTTGGTCCAAAGAATCAAGATTTCCCTACCTATAGACTGTTATGTAAACTCTCAAACATGATTGGCATAGAAGAAAGCTTCTGCTTTAATGAAGAGTCCTTTAGAATACAAAGCAGAACAGTAGCAGGGCAATTTTCTGCACATATCTGGACGTCAATCACCCTAGGTTTTGTAGTTTCGTTTCCATACATATTATTTGAATTCTGGCGTTTTATAAGTCCTGGACTACGCATCAATGAACGTAGAAATAGTCGAGGCTTTATCATCATTGCGTCTTTATTGTTTTTCACTGGAGTTCTTTTTGGATATTACGTGGTGACCCCTTTATCAATAAATTTTTTGGGGAGCTATCAAGTAAGCGATCAAGTTTTTAATGATTTTGACTTAAGTAGCTATACGGGGCTTGTACGCACTTCTGTGCTCGCTAGTGGTCTTATTTTTGAATTGCCTATTTTGATATATTTCTTGACCAAAATTGGTGTTGTAAACCCACAGTATTTAAGAAAATATAGAAAGTTTGCTTTGGTTATTGTTTTAGTTTTATCTGCTATTATAACACCTCCAGATATTGCTAGCCAGGTCATTGTATCTGTTCCAATAATTATACTCTATGAAATAAGTATCACCATATCAAAAAGGGTGCTTCGACGAGAGGCTAAAAGGAAGGCAAAAGGGTGATTTTGAAGATGCATTTAATACTTAGACTATCTTTAAAAAAATAAATACATTTGTAATTAACTAAAATTTCCATCCAAAAAAATTCTATATGAAATTAAAAGCTGAAAATTTAATGAAGCAGTACAAGGGCCGAAAGGTCGTAAAAGGTATTACTGTAGAGGTAAATCAAGGCGAAATTGTTGGATTACTAGGACCAAACGGTGCTGGAAAGACAACTTCATTTTATATGATTGTTGGACTTATTAAGCCTAACGGAGGAAACATCTATCTTGATGGTAGAGAAATCACCAAATACCCTATGTACAAGCGTGCACAAAATGGGATTGGTTATTTAGCACAAGAAGCTTCCGTGTTTAGAAAATTAAGCATAGAGGATAACATACTAAGTGTATTACAGCTCACTAAACTATCTAAAAAAGAGCAACTCATGAAAATGGAGTCTCTTATCGAAGAGTTTAGTCTAGGACATATACGTAAAAGCCGAGGAGATTTATTGAGTGGTGGAGAGCGTAGACGTACTGAAATTGCTAGAGCGCTGGCTACAGATCCAAATTTTATTTTACTTGATGAGCCCTTTGCTGGTGTTGATCCTGTAGCGGTAGAGGATATCCAACGCATTATAGCTCAACTCAAGGACAAGAATATTGGTATATTAATTACAGATCACAACGTACAAGAAACCCTTGCCATTACAGACCGTACTTATTTAATGTTTGAAGGAAGTATCTTAAAGCATGGCGTTCCAGAAGAGCTTGCTGCAGATGAAATGGTACGTAAAGTCTACCTAGGGCAAAACTTCGAGCTTCGTAAGAAAAAATTAAACTTCCAATAATAGGGTATCTAAAGAGCTTGCTACTTAGCGCTTATCTTTCCAAAAAACCGAAATCAAAATATACAAAAGGATACTTAAAGGTATTGCTATAAACTTAAGCAACACCAAAGATATAATACTGGCTAACAAGAAAATATAGCGCTTAGCATTGGTTTTAAAATCCCATGTTTTAAACTTTAAAGCAAAAAGAGGTATCTCAGCATTTAACATCACACAACTTAAAAGTGTAAGAGATATCAAAAACCAAGGTGTTAAAATTAATGCTGTAAGTTCTTGAGATTCTTGAAAAGTTAAAATTAAAGGCAAACTTAAAATTAAAAGTGTGTTGGCAGGGGTTGGCAATCCAATAAAGCTAGAACTCTGTCTGGTATCAACATTAAACTTTGCCAATCTATAAGCAGAAGCTACCGTAACAAACAGGCCTATAAACGGCAGATACCTCATCATAGCGTTATTCCAACCATCATAAGAAAATACAGTAGTGATATCTAAAGTATGTCCCGTAAAAGCCTCACTAAGTAACTGCACCATAACAATACCGGGAACCACTCCGCTAGTTACAACATCTGCTAGACTATCTAGCTCCAACCCTACTTGGCTTTGAGCATTAAGTAGTCTCGCCGCAAGACCATCAAAAAAATCGAAAAATATACCTACAAAAGCAAAAAAAGAGGCAGAAACCAAATCGCCAGAAACTGCAAACAAAATAGCCACACAGCCACATAACAAATTCAAGGAGGTAATGATATTAGGTATTTGCTTGATCATTAGAAGTATTGATTTAATGGGTTAGAACCTTTCAAAGATTCAAAGATACTGTCTTTATTTATGTGACAATGTGCTTAGTTTTTCAATTTTGACACCTTACTAGTACGCAAATAGAGAGTTCAATACTACTAAAATAGTTTCACGAATGAAAATTTACGTAGTACTTTTGTAAAAGTAGCAAAGTATTTATCTCTAGCTCCACATAGGTACAATATGTTACCAAAATAACAGTTTATTAGAGTAAGTAAAAAACCATAATTGCACAAAAACAATACATTGAAAAAAACATTGCTTGTTTGCATACTGCTAGTATCTTCATTACTCTCTGCCCAAACGGTGCGTAAATACTCTAATGAGTTTTTAAACATTGGTGTAGACGCAGGCGCCTTTGGCATGGCTAATGCCGTGGTAGCATCCACTAATGACGTAAACGCTAGCTACTGGAATCCTGCAGGGCTAGTAGATATTGAAACTAGCGAGCTGTCCCTAATGCATGCGTCATACTTTGCCAATATAGCTAATTATGATTATGCTGCCTTTGCTATGCCATTAGACAATGAAAGCGCAATTGGCTTATCTATTATTAGGTTTGGCGTAGATGATATTTTAAACACCACCCAACTTATAGACAATCAAGGACAAATTAATTATGATCGTATTAGTTTATTTTCCACGGCAGACTATGCCTTTACTGTAAGTTATGCTAAAAGATTACCTCTAGATGGATTAAATGTAGGGGTAAATGCAAAAGTAGTACGTCGAATTATTGGAGACTTTGCTTCCTCTTGGGGCTTTGGTTTTGATGCAGCAATACAATTTAAAAGTAAAAAATGGCAGGTTGGATTAATGGCTAGAGACATTACAACTAGCTTCAATGCTTGGTCTATCGACCAGGAAAAGTTTTCTGAAATTCAGGGAGCTGTAGATGGCCAAAACCAAGAATTACCAGAAACTACAGAGATCACTATTCCAAAATTACAAATGGGTGTGGCGCGAAGATTTATCTACCACCATGACTTTTCATTTCTAACTGAGATTGACCTCAATGTGCGCTTTACACAAACTAACGACCTTATTTCAAGCTCTTCTGTAAGCATTACGCCATCTTTTGGTTTTGAATTTGGGTACATAGACATGATATATTTGCGTGGTGGTATGGGTAACTTCCAGACCATACAACAACTAGATGGTCTAGAGTCAACAGGGTTTCAACCAAACATTGGCGTGGGCTTTGCCTATAAGGGAATCCAAATTGATTATGCTTTAACAGATATTGGAGATCAAAGTGCAGCATTATACAGCAATGTATTTTCTTTAAAATTGGATTTGAGTATCTTTAAAAATTAACTTCTGAAATTTTACTGCGTGTATAAATCGTTCGTCACCTTAGTATTACTACTTTCTTATTTTGTAGGTCAAACACAAATAAACACCCTTGCTGAAGATGCCCAAATAAGCATCATCACCATAGGCCCTGGAGATGAACTCTACGATTCTTTTGGTCATAACGCCATTAGAGTCTCTGACCCTAGTAATGGGAAGGACTTGGCCTTTAACTATGGAACATTTGATTTTACAACACCCAATTTTTACTTAAAGTTTGGTAGAGGGCAATTGCCTTATGCCTTATCTGTAAGACCCTACAAAAGTTTTCTTAAAAACTATATCGCCGAGAAGCGCTGGGTTAAAGAGCAAATACTCGATTTAAGCTATGGTGAAAAAGTGACTATTTTTGACTATTTATTAAACAACGCACAGCCTCAAAACAGAGCTTATCAATATGATTTTTTCTTTGATAATTGTGCTACTAGAATACGTGATGTATTGGTTGCAAACTTAGGAGATAAACTAGCCTATAAAGATGATGCATACGCACCTAGGTGGTTCACCTTTAGGCAACTCATACGGCAACGACTAAACTGGAACTCTTGGGGTAGCTTGGGGATAGATATTGCCTTAGGCGCAGTTATAGACAGGACTGCCACTCCTTGGGAACATCAATTTTTACCAGACTACACCTTTGACAGTTTAAAGACAGCTACCCTTACTAAAAATGGTAAAACTACAGCATTATTAAAACAAACAACAACACTCAATGAAGCTGGAAGTAGAAACAAAAAAACTAATTTCTTCTTGAGTCCATTTTTTGTTTTCTTGTTAATAGGCATAAGCATTGTGTATATTACGGTAAAAGACAGTAAAGTTCAAAAACGCAGCAGATGGCTAGATGGCCTAATATTTTTAGTAACTGGTGTTGTAGGTATGTTGCTCTTAGTACTCTGGCTTGGAACAGATCATACTGCCACTGCAAATAATTATAATATCCTTTGGGGCTTTCCACTCAATCTATTTTTCTGTTCGCTTATTTGGAGCAGCGCACCAAAAAAATGGCTACGCAGGTATGTGTTCTTTTTAATTATCACACTAGCATTACTCACGCTACACTGGAGTACGGGTGTTCAAGTGTTTGCTCCCGCGCTGCTGCCACTTTTAATAGCCTTGTTTATAAGGTATTTCTATCTAGCTAGATATCTGAAAGATTAAAGCAAAGGCAAGGCTTTATAAACAATAGGATCAAATAACAAGTATTCATACCATTGTAATAGCAAAACATAGAAGTATGCTTTTTATTGAGAGTCTCTTTTTAAGGATATTCTATCTCTAAAATACACCATCACCACATAAACTTAAGACAGCTAGAGCAATTATAAAATATATTTGATTTTAAGTAATCTAAAACCCTTTAATTTGCAAAAAAAACAAACTGTGAATTACCTTTCTGTCGAACATGTTGCAAAATCATACGGAGAACGTATCTTATTTAAGGATATCTCTTTTGGTATAAACCAAGGACAAAAAATAGGCTTTGTGGCCAAAAATGGTACCGGAAAAACATCGCTACTCAACATTCTTTCTGGCCTAGATACTCCAGATGAGGGATCTGTGGTGTATAGAAAAAACTTGAAAGTAGCATTTCTATCTCAAGAACCTAATTTGGACACAAGTCTTTCTATAGAGCAAACCATTTTCGCGAGTGATAATCCTATCCTAGCGGTTATTGACTCTTATGAAAAGGCAATTCTAAAACCAGAAGAAACAGAAAACTACCAAGCGGCTTTTGATGCTATGGATGCCTATAGTGCCTGGGATTTTGAAACACGATACAAACAAATTCTCTTTAAGTTAAAGTTAGAGAACCTTGATAAAAAAGTAGGAGATTTAAGTGGAGGACAAAAAAAGAGACTTGCCCTTGCCAATGCGTTACTTACCCAGCCAGACTTATTGGTTATGGATGAGCCAACCAACCACTTAGACCTTGAGATGATTGAATGGCTAGAGGCATTATTCGCCAAAGAGAATTTCACCTTATTTATGGTTACCCACGACCGCTATTTCTTAGAACGTGTTTGCAATGAAATTGTAGAGCTTGATGAAGGAAACCTATACAGCTATAAAGGAAACTACAGTTATTATCTTGACAAAAGAGACGCGAGAATAGAAACACAAACCACAGAAACTGGCAAAGCAAAACAACTCTACAAAAAAGAGTTAGAATGGATGCGTCGTCAACCCAAAGCACGTACCACAAAGAGTAAATCTAGAATCGATGATTTTAGTGAAATTAAAGATAAGGCTCACCAACGACGCAACGACCATGAGGTACAATTGGAGCTCAACATGGAGCGCCTAGGAACCAAAGTAGTTGAAATTCATAAAATATCTAAGAGTTATGACAACAATACCCTGTTTAATGGCTTTGAATATAATTTTTTGCGGGGCGAGCGTATTGGTATTATAGGTAAAAACGGTACAGGAAAATCTACGTTTTTAAACATACTCACAGGATCACTTCAACCAGATTCTGGTAAAGTAGTTATTGGAGACACCGTAAAATTTGGATATTATACCCAACGAGGCATCAATATTAAGGAAGGTCAAAAAGTAATTGATGTTATTAGAGAATTTGGTGACTATATACCCTTAAAAAAAGGACGTCAGATAAGTGCGCAAGGCCTTTTAGAGCGTTTTCTATTTGACAGAAAAAAGCAATATGATTTTGTAGACAAACTTAGTGGGGGAGAACGAAAAAGACTGTACTTGTGTACGGTGCTTATTCAAAATCCAAACTTTCTTATTCTGGATGAACCTACCAATGATCTAGATATTGTCACCCTTAATGTCCTTGAGAGCTTTTTACTAGATTTTCCAGGATGCCTTATTGTAGTTAGTCATGATCGATACTTTATGGACAAGGTTGTTGATCATCTTTTTGTATTTCAAGGTGGTGGTGAGGTATTAGATTTTCCAGGAAACTATAGTGATTTTAGAACCTATGAGGATAGTAAAATTTCAGAAAAAAGAAATAAAGACACTCCAAAAACAGAAAAGAAAAACTGGAAAGCCACAGAAACAACAACCAAACTAAGCTACCAGCAACAAAAAGAATACAACCGTTTAGAAAAAGACATTGCTAGGATAGAGCGCGAACGTGACGAACTTCAACAAAAATTTGCGACAGAGGAGTGGGACAATGAAGAAATAAACAAACAATCTAAAAAATTGCAAAACATGATTGACAGCCTTGGGGAAAAAGAAATGCGCTGGTTTGAGTTATCTGAAAAAATAGAAGACTAAAGACAATACTGTGCTGTATCAAATAAGATCTTATATTACGTTTTTACTAAAATCAACCAATCAACACGGTGTGCACTCTCCTTTTGTGTATGACCTGCTCACCAAATGTATCTATAAAAAACAGCCGATTGCTGAAGCATTAATTACCCACAAGAAGGAACAACCTACAAGAATTTTAAAAAAAAGAGACAACACACTCTATAAAATAGCGGGTTATTTAAGCCCCACAGAAATGCTAGTGGTAGAAACCTCATGTGGTAAGGCAAGCACTTCCCTATCCTTAGCGAAGCCAAATAGCGGCCTTACAAGCATTGAACAGTGTGTAAACACAAATAATACCAAAAAAACTCTTACCACGTTTCAACTTAAAAACACAGTAGAGAGTACAAGTACTTTTGAGGCCTTTTGTAGTGTGCAAAAATTTAAAAAAAAGTTTAATTTGGTATATATAGGGTCACAAAGCAAACATAACATACTGCCCTACTTTAAGCAACTACTCCCTCACGCACATCAAAACTGTGTCTTTATTTTTAACGACATTTATCATAACAAAGCAGTGAGAGAAGCTTGGCAAGAAATCATAGCAGATCCAAAAGTAACTGTGAGTATTGATGGATTTTATATAGGATTGGCTTTTTTGAGAACAACACAAGAAAAGCAACATTTTACACTACGCTTGTAACATAGTTAAACTCCTAGCGACTTATTGATGTATCGTATTTTCAAAATATACATTGTGCCATTTTTAACACAAACACCTGCAAGTACAGCAATAACATTACTAAAATTTCAGCTATATTTATAGCATAAGCAACAAGACATATGGGTTTAGTTATAGACATCAAAGCAATACGTAGAGATTTCCCTTTAGGACAAGAAATAGTTAAAGTATTAAAAGGAATCGATCTTCAAATTGAAAAAGGAGAATATGTTGCCCTAATGGGGCCGTCAGGTTCTGGAAAGTCTACCTTAATGAACTTACTTGGATGCCTAGATACTCCTACAGAAGGTTCTTACCTATTGAGTGGCCAAGATGTGAGTAACATGAGTGATGATGAATTGGCAGAAATACGCAACAAAGAAATAGGGTTTGTATTTCAAACCTTTAACCTTCTACCCCGTACCACAGCATTAGACAATGTAGCACTCCCTATGGTGTATGCAGGGGCTACAAAAGCACAAAGAACAAAACGCGCACAAGAAGTATTAACAGACGTAGGCCTAGCAGACCGTATGGATCACAGACCAAACCAACTCTCTGGAGGTCAAAGGCAACGCGTAGCCGTAGGTAGAGCTTTGGTAAATAAACCTTCTATTATTTTGGCAGATGAACCAACAGGAAACTTAGACACCAAAACATCCTTAGAAATTATGGCACTATTTGACGCCATACACGCACAAGGAAATACAGTTATACTAGTTACCCATGAAGAGGAGGTTGCAAAACATGCACACCGAGTAATTAGACTTCGTGATGGTTTAGTAGAAAGTGATGAAAAAATAAAATCATAAGCAGCAGCAATAATAACAAATTGGCTTATCCTATAAATGCCAAACTAATAAAAACGCAATACGCTACTACTAAGATTAGTCCTTTAATACGGCCTATTTCAAACTTCTTTGGCAAAAAAGCCAGTGGAATAAGCACTAAGGCAAATCCTAGCATCCACCAAATATCATTGGTAAAGAGTTCTTGACTCTTTACAGTTATGGGTTGTATAATAGCAGTAATACCAAGGACAGAGGCTATATTAAAAATATTGGAGCCAATTAAAGTACCTAAAGACAAGGCTTTCTCCTTTTTTAAAGCAGCAATCACAGAAGCTGCTAATTCTGGTACACTTGTACCAACGGCTATAATTGTTATAGAAATTATACGCTCACTAACCCCTAGGGTTTTAGCCATACCTATAGCACCCTCTACCAGCCACTCACTACCAAAATAAAGAGCAACACCGCCAATGAGCAACCACGTAATTATTTTAAAATTAGAAACAATAGCTAATGCTTCATCTACAATATCATTGCTATTATTGGCAGGATACCTCTTTGCTCTACCAATTAAAAGTGCTAAGTAAACAATTAATATGGCAACTAAAGCAAGCCCCTCTAAACTAGATAATTCATTACCACTCTGCAGTATAAAAAACAAACCAACAGACAGCAACATCATCACCGGCCAATTAAATTTATAGAAGTCTTTGTCTATCGTTAGTGGTGAAACAATAGCAGTAACCCCCAGGACCAAACCTATATTGGCAATATTAGAACCTATTACATTTCCTAAAGAAATATCGCTAAAGCCATCCATAGCGGCTTGAACACTTACCAATAATTCTGGCGCAGATGTTGCAAAAGAAACGACCGTTAGCCCGATAATCATCTTAGAGATATTTAGCTTTAGAGACAAACCAACAGCAGCTCGAACCAAAAAATCTCCACCAACAACCAATAGCGCAAAGCCAAGAAAAACAAACAATATACTCATACAAATATAATAAGCTACGAAGATAAATAATTACCCTTTAGTAGACTTCGGAAATACAAAAACAACTGAAAATTTAAAAAAAAGCCAAAAAGAATTTAAAATGGAAGTCAATTTCTAAAACTAATAAACTAGTAGGCAAAGCGCTCTTTTTATTTTGTATGTTTACAGCGTGAAAAAATCAATATTTAAAACCCTAGCCAAATTTAACAAAGCAGTACTTCCTAGCTTTACAAAAAAAAGGCTAGATTTAGCTAAAGTTTCTAAAATACAAATGGCCCTCTTTGGGTATCGTTTGTGGGTTACAAAAAATGCGCTGGATTAGTAATGAAGTAGGGAAGTAACGGGATATTCTTTAATTCTATTGGCACCCTCTAAGAAATCTAGTTCCATCAAAAAGTTACACTGCACTATTACACCTCCTAAATCCTCTACCAGGTTGCATACAGCCCTTGCAGTACCGCCTGTGGCAAGTACATCATCATGAATTAAAACACGATCACCCTTAAGTATAGCATCTTTATGCATTTCTAGGGTATCGCTACCGTATTCAAGATCATAGGTTTGAGAAATAGTATGAGAAGGTAATTTTCCTGGTTTACGCACAGGTACAAAACCAGCGTTTAAAGATTGTGCTAGGGTATTTCCGAAGAAAAAACCACGCGCTTCTATACCTACTACTTTGTCTATTTTTTGAGTTCCAACAAGTTTTAGTAAGCCATCAAGGCAAGCTTTGGAGGCTTTTGGACTGGACAATAAAGGTGTTATATCCTTGAATACAATTCCCTTCTTTGGAAAGTCTTTAATATCGCGAATGTAGTCTTCAAGATGTATCATAACCGTATTGAGTAAAACCAATAAAGGCTTACCAAAGTAAGCCGAAATATAAAAAATATATGGAGAAACTGTTACTTAAAGCTCTCTCTAACCATCGCTATAATAGCTAAAACCAAACATACTGCTGCAGTACCAATTACAAGTCCACCTACTCCCATATTATAAAATTTAATGTATTATTAAACAACAAAAATAATTGATTCTATGGAACTCTCAACAACTTGCCGACGTTTTATTTTTAAAACATCTATTGGTAATTAATCAATAGCCGCTAACAAGGCAAAAAAAGTAAGTACCTCATAGTCATGGAAACACAACAATCAAGTGCTATGAAATAGAACCAGTAAACAGCCGGATGTAGAATATTATTTATTTATTTTTACCAGTATAATGCGTGCTGAACAATACAAATATCTAGCATTAAGTAATGCAATCACGGAATTTAAAAAATAGACACAAGTTCTACTATGAAAGAGGCATACTTTTACTCAAAAGCTTAGAACAAGAATTACATGGAATTATTAGAGATTTTTGGATATATAAGTGCCCTAGCAATTGGGATCTCTCTCGGGCTTATTGGCGGCGGTGGGTCTATACTCGCAGTACCTGTGTTAGCCTATTTATTTTCTGTTAATGAAAAAATAGCTACGGGATATTCCTTATTTATTGTTGGCGCTTGCGCCCTTGTTGGCGGGTTTAAACAACACCTAAAAGGATATGTAGATTGGAAAACAGCCTTTGTTTTTGGTATGCCAGCAATATTAGGAGTCTCCTTAGTAAGGCACTATGTAGTACCTATTTTACCAGACATTTTATTTATAGTTGCAGATTTTGAGTTTACTAGAAGAATGGCACTGTTTGGTTTGTTTGCTGTATTAATGATTCCAGCTGCTTTTTTTATGCTTAAAAAACGTAATGAAAAAAAAGCAGATGGCACCATTTCTTATAACTACCCCTTGATTTTAATTGAAGGGCTACTAGTTGGAGCAGTTACTGGTTTAATTGGGGCAGGTGGTGGATTTCTCATCATTCCAGCCCTTGTTATTTTAGCCAATATAGAGATGAAAGTTGCTGTTGGAACCTCACTTATGATAATTGCCTTTAAATCGTTGCTTGGCTTTTTCTTAGGGGACGCCTTGAAAATGGAGATAGATTGGGGATTCCTTTTCGTTTTTACGGGAATATCTCTCGTTGGAATTTTTATAGGAAGTTATCTAAGTAATTTTATTGATGGCAATAAACTAAAAAAAGTTTTTGGGTATTTAATCTTTGTAATGGCTGTTTTTATTTTCTATATGGAGTTTTTTATCAAACTATAAAATAATTCAACAAAATCTTACACTAAATATACAAGCTTTACTTTAAAGATTATTCTATCTCTTTCACACTGTTTTTAATCAAGATATTCCATCTGTAACCAACGTTAAAATTGACTGGAGAACCAATTGAGATGTTTCTTGAAGTTAACGGGCTAAATTCAATAGAAGCAATCCAAGATCTATTTTTGTTGGTAGAGAAACTAGTTTGAGCGTACAAATTAAGTGGCCAAGGTCTTAGCCCTACAACAACATTTGTATTATTGAACCGCTTCCCTACTCCTATTTTTCCAGTAACAAGGGTTGGAAATGCGAAGCCAACTTCATACTCAATGATAAGGTTATCTTGATTGATAAAGGTGGTACCCCATAGTGCTGAACTACCTGGAAAATAAAAATTGTGGTTTGTATCAAAAGACACAAACGCAACACCAAAATTCCATTCAAAAAAAGAAGTTTTTGTTATCCCATTAATAGGGTCCGTGTTTGAGAATGAAGTAGATTCTTGGGCTTTAGAAATAGGTGTAAAAAACAAAAAACAGAACAAGGAGAATAAAATTATTTTTTTCATAATACGGTAGTGATTAAAATAATAATTACAAATAACAACTAAAAAATTTTAACAAACATTAATAAAAAATAAAAAGGGAACTAGATTTCTCCAGTTCCCTTGTAAATAGTAGTGACC
>CEST01037535.1_pt1 | contig 18323 bp, 15 predicted proteins | sample 326921 | NCBI WGS metagenome assembly CEST01 (sample SAMEA2621509, study PRJEB7988) | marine metagenome | biome: marine biome (ENVO:00000447); feature: surface water layer (ENVO:00002042); material: "saline water (ENVO:00002010), including plankton (ENVO:xxxxxxxx)" | depth 5 m
CCCAAATTTGCATGTGTGCTCTTACACCACTATTATATTTAACTTCAATTAATTAGAAGCTAAATTGATAGTGAATAAATAAAAATCTCAAAAAAATTAATTGTTATAATTATTTCGATTTGATTTTTAAATTATTTCCGTTGACAAGTGCTTGATGTGAAATGAAATAAGATTTTTTTGTTTTACCGTTAATCTGTATCTTATTTATTCTGCCATGACCTTCTTTTTCAATTACCAATTGTTTGTTTTTGTAATACCTAGAATCCAGTTGAATAGTAATTTTGTCAAATACCGGGCTTGTAATGGTATACATAGGTGCTGCCGGACTTATTGGGTAGATACCCATCATGCTAAAAACTAACCAGGCAGACATGGTGCCTGTATCGTCATTTCCAGGCAACCCGTCGGGGGTGTTTTTGAAATATTTACGAATAAGTTCTAAAACCGTTTTTTGAGCACGCCACTCTTGTCCTGCTATATAATTAAATAAAAAGGGATACCCGATATCTGGTTCGTTGGCCATGTCAAACTGCCCGGTATCAAAAACTCTCTGAAGCTTTTTGTTGTATGCTTTTTGACCACCCATTAATTTCATTAATCCTTTTACATCATGAGTAACCATGAATGTATATTGCCATGAGTTTCCTTCAATAAAACCTAGGTTTTTTTGAAAATTAGAGCCATTTTCTGGCTTGAATGGTGTTATCCATTTATTATCTTTGTTTTTAGGTCTTAATAAATTAAATTCTTTGTCAAAAAGTGACCGATAAGAGATTGATCGCTCTCTATACTTCCTCTCTTCCTCTTTTTTTCCCAATACTTCTGCTAGTTGTGCTATGGCAAAGTCTGAAATATTATATTCTTGTGTTGTGGAAACAGATCCACTTTTAATGGACGCTGTTGTTAAATATCCTTTTGTTATATATTCTTTAATACCTGGTCTCAATGTGTTTTTTTCAAGTTGAGTCGCGCTTTTAACCATTGCTTGGTAGGCCTTTTCTACGTCAAAGTCTTTAATTCCACGCAAATATGTGTCAGCAATAATAATACCTGCTGGATCACCAACCATTGTTGTTGTTTCTGTAGCATTTAACTCCCATTTTGGTAACCATCCACTTTCATCATAAATGGACAACATACTTTTTACCATATCAGATTGTTGCTTAGGATAAACCAAAGACATTAATGAATGTAAATTCCTATAAGTATCCCAAAAAGAAAATACCGTAAAACGTGTTCCACTTGTTTTTAAGGTTTCTCTAGTTGCCATTTTAGGATATTCACCATTCACATCATTTAATATATTGGGGTGAATTAAAGTGTGATAAAGAGCCGTATAAAAAATTGTTTTGTCATTACTAGTTCCTCCTTCAACAGTAATTTTAGATAATAAATCATTCCATTTTGATGCTGTTTTATCATATATTTTTCGAAATGATAACCCGTTACTTTCTTTTTCTAAATTTTCTCTAGCATTTTCAATACTTACATAAGACACTGCAATTTTTACTTCTACTTGGGTAGGCTCCTCAAAGCTATACGACATATAAGCTCCAATACTGTCCCCTACTATTTCCTTTTTAAAACCCTTGTATAACCTTGTTTTTCCATTGTAAGGCATCCACTGTGCTTCTTCGCCTTTATATTTTGATGTATTTTTCCAAATTCCAAATTCCATTGATGGCTTGCTAAACTTTGCTACAAAATAGATTGGATATGACTCGTTGGGCTTGAAATAACAAAATGAACCTACATTTCGCATACCTTCAATTTCTGTAGATGAGATTATTTTTACAGTAGCACCTTGCTCGTTGGTTAATCCTAATCCTAAGTTTAAAAGGATATTTGATTTTCCTTTTGGGAAAGAGTACCGACTAAACCCTACTCTTTTGCTAGCAGTTGTTTCTACTTTAATCTTGTACTTTTTTAAAGTTGTACTGTAATATCCTGGCCTAGCGATCTCATCTTCATAAGTGGTTCCATATTTTAAATGATCTGTTTCTAACTTACCCGTTGTTGGCATAGTTAAAATAACTCCTAAGTCTGGACAACCTACTCCGCTTAAGTTTACATGTGAAAAACCTGTTAGAAAAGTGTTTTCATTCACATAAGGATTGGACAACCATCGACTATCTTTTTCTAAAGTATTTTGAGAACCTGCTACATTAAAAGGGGAAACACTTACCATTCCTCTGGGAGCTATAGCTCCAGGATTGGTTGCTCCAAAATTTGATGTACCTATAAATGGGTTTACATAATCTACAGGTGTTTGTGCTTCAATAATTAAATAATTATAAAAAAAAACAATAAGAATAATTACTTTTAAATATCTCATTTTATTTTGCTTAATGAATACGGAGTATTTTTTTTATCATTAGCCCAATTTTTATTGGGAGTTGTTTGCATATCAAACTCTAAAAGACCTCCAGCTTGAACGTCTTCAAAATTAATAAAGCTATTATTCCAAGACTTCCCATTTAATGAGGCAGATTCTATAAACACATTGTCTTTAGAATTATTTGGAGACGATATTTTAAATATATTTCCATTGGCTAGAGTTAGGGTAGCTTTTTTGAATAAAGGGCTACCAATAACATACTCATTTACACCAGGTGTTACAGGGTAAAATCCTAAACTACTAAAGACATACCAGGCTGATGTTTGTCCGTTATCTTCATCACCACAATACCCATCAGGTACTGCGCTGTATAACTTTGTAAGCACTTCTCTTACTTTTTCTTGTGCTTTATAGGATGCATTCGCATGATTATATAGATAAATCATATGCTGGATAGGCTGATTTCCGTGTGCATAATTTCCCATATTAACAATTTGCATTTCACGTATTTCGTGAATAGTAAACCCATAGTAAGAGTCATCAAATTCTGGTGGCATTTCAAAAACTTCATCCAATTTAGCTATAAAATCATCTTTCCCTCCCATTAGATTAATCAATCCTTGTGTATCATGGAATACAGACCAAGTATAATGTAAACTATTACCCTCTGTAAACGCATCTCCCCATTTTAAAGGGTTAAAAGGCGTTTGAAAATTTCCATCTTGATTTTTTCCACGCATTAAATTTGTTGACGGATCAAAAAGGTTTTTGTAATTGAATGCTTTTTTTAAATAGCTATCGGAGATTTCTATATTTCCTAATTTTTCAGCCATTTTCGCAATGGTAAAATCTGCAAATGCATACTCTAAAGTTCGTGCTGCATTTTCATTAATACCAACATTATAAGGCACATACCCAAGAGTATTATAAAAATCGATACCCGCTCTTCCAACTGAGTTTACTGGACGTCCATCATTCTCATTTGCATTTTTTAAAACTGCTTCAAAAAGAACCTCTACATCCTTTTCTGCCATATTCCCTTTTAGATAAGCATCTGCAATTATAGTTGCAGAATTTGAACCTACCATACAATCACGGTGTCCTGGACTTGCCCATTCGGGCAACCATCCTGACTCTTTATAGGTATTCGCTAAACCTTCCATGATATGACTATTCAATTCTGGATACATCATGTTGAAAAACGGAAATACGGCTCTAAAAGTATCCCAAAAACCGTTATCAGTAAACATGTATCCAGGAAGAACCTCTCCGTTGTAGGGACTGTAATGCACTATATCTCCATTAACATCGTATTCATAAAATTTTCTCGGAAACAACAATACCCTATACAAACAGGAATAAAATGTTTTGATATTATCTAAATTGTCATCTTCAATGGTAATTCTCTCTAATTCTGCCTGCCATGCTTGGCCGGCTTTTTCCTTTGTTTGTTCAAAAGTATCAGTTCCTATCTCTGTTTTTAAATTTAAAGCAGCCTGCTTATGACTTATAAAAGAAGATGCTATTTTTACATGAACTTGTTCTCCTTTGTTTGTTTTAAATCCGACAATACCTCCAACGTGTTCCCCTTCTGTATTTAAATTATCCTCTATCAACAACCAATCATCACCCCAGGTATGATTTAACTCAAAATCTTTATCAAATTCCGCAACAAAGTAGTTATGAAAATTCTCTGGAACACCTCCACTATTATTTCTACAATAACCAATTATTTTACGTTCTTCTGGAATAATTTTCACCATAGACCCTTTAAAAAAAGCATCAAGCATGATATAAGATGAGTCAGACTCGGGAAATGTAAACCTAAAATGTGCTGCTCTTTCTGTTGGTGAAACTTCGGCAGTTATATCATAATCGGCAAGGTATACACTATAGTGATTGGGTTTTACAATCTCTGTTTTATGAGAAAAATATGAGGCACGTTCGTCTTCTTTAAACTTTAAATCACCTGTAACCGCCATTAATGAAAATGCCGCATAATCGTTAATCCAAGGACTAGGTTGGTGTGTTTGCTTGATACCTCTTATTGTGTAATCATCGTATTTATAAGTCCATCCATCACCCATTTTGGCTGTTTGTGGTGTCCAAAAATTCATCCCCCAAGGTGTTGCAATGGCCGGATAAGTATTCCCGTTAGATAGATCAAATGAAGAATCTGTTCCCATTAATGGATTTACATAGTCTACTAAATTAGTGGAAGGAGCATAGTTACTTATACTCGTCTGATTGGTTTGTTTACAGGATGTCAATATCAACAAACTAATTGCAAACAAAAATTTGGTTTTCTTCATGAAATAAAATTTAATAGCTACTTTTTACTATACTATTTTGTTACTCTAATTATTAATTTACTCTATTATGAGTAAATTTAAACTGTCCGGAACTAAAATAGTTACTTTTTTTAGTTCTTAATTTATCACGAGCTATTTTTATTGAACCCTAATCGTAAAAAAAATCTATTCACCTTCGTTTTTATAAATTTTAGATGTTACTGCATTTTTATATTTCTTATCTTTTTTGGGTTGTTTACTCTTAACAAAAACTAAGGTTCCTCCTTGCATAATTTCATTATGTGTGATATAATTTCTATCTAGTTTCTCTCCATTTAAAATATACGATTCTACATATTTAAACCCACTCGAATTATTCTTTACGACTACAGAAAACACATTACCATTCTCTAAGTTAATAGACGCTTCATTGATAATAGGAAATCCTAAGTTATAAATTCCTTGTGCTGGATTTACAGGATAAAATCCTAAAGAACTAAATACATACCAAGATGACATTTGTCCACAGTCTTCATTACCACAGTGACCATTTGGTGTATTTTTATATTGCGTTTCTAAAATCTCTTTTACTTTTTCTTGTGTTTTCCAGGGTTTGTCAACATAGTTGTACAAATAAGCTACATGATGGCTTGGTTCATTACCGTGTGCATATTGCCCAATCATACCGGTACTAAAAATAGGTAATTTATCTCCTGGTAAGGGTTTTAAATTAAACATACTGTCTAACTTTTTCTCAAAATTATCTTTTCCTTTTAACATTAAAATCAAGCCTTCAATATTATGCTGCACAGACCAGAAATATTGCCAAGCATTACTTTCACAAAAAAAAGAGGTGTAATTTTTAGGAATAAAATCGTTTATAAATTCACCATTGGCTAATTTCGGTCGCATAAATGTACTTATTGAATCGTATACATTTCGCCAATTTTCAGAACGTTTTAAAAAATATTTATACTCTTCTTCTTTTCCTAAATCTCTTGCAAATTGAGCAATACACCAATCGTCATAAGCATACTCTAATGTTTTTGAAACCGACCAATTTTCAGGATGTTCATCTGCAGGAACATAGCCCAGTCTCTTATAGACATCTATTTGTCTTGATGAATCATTTGCACTTGCCTTACATGCCTGGTATGCTGTTTCAGTATCAAAATCTTTAATTCCTTTAAAATAGGCATCAACAATAACAGGAACGGCGTGATATCCAATCATCATATTTGTTTCATTTCCTTGCATAGACCAAACGGGTAAAAGTCCTGTTTCTTTGTAATGCGCTAACATAGATTGAACCATGTCTGAAACCCGATTTGGATGTATAATAGTATACAAGGGGTGTGCAGCTCTATAGGTATCCCAAAGAGAAAAGGTATCATACCTATTATAACCCTTAGCTTGCATTATAATTCCGTTAGCTCCTTTATAATTTCCATTGCAATCACTTAATAAAGTTGGGGCTAACATTGATTGATACAACATTGTATAAAAGAGTTCTTTCTGTGCTCGATCTGATGATTCAATATTAATTTTCTGAAGTTCTGTTTCCCAAATACCTCTTGCCTGCTGATGATACAATTCAAAATTAAAATGAGGAGCTTCCACCATTAATGACGAATGCGCTCCTTCTATAGTTGCTGTTGACAGGCCAGTTTTTAAAATTATTTCTTCATTTTCTATCGTTTGATAATTTAAAATTATTTTAGTATTCTTTCCTTTAGCAGAGGATAATACTAGAGAATCATTGGTATATAACTGATATGATGTAAAAGGTTTAGACAATAGAATTTCAAAATAAATACGCTGATCTTTTGCCCAGCCTGTAGATTTTCTATACCCTCTTAAAGTGCTACTATTAACTACGGTAATATAGGTATCTGTAGGGCTATCCCAATTTAAGGAATACCCTAAATCAATATGAATTTGAGATAAGGAATCTTGAGGAAAAGTATATTTATGAATACCTACTCGTGAGGTAGCTGTTAGCTCGGCTTTAATTCCAAAATCTAACAAATCAACAGAATAATATCCTGGTGATGCGGCTTCATTTTCATGAGAAAACTTAGAGAAGGGTTTGAAATTATTTTCTTTAATTCTTGACTTAAAACGACTGTTGGTTGGCATCACCAAAATATCATATAAATCGCCAGCTCCTGTACCTGTTAAGTGTGTGTGTGAAAATCCAGAAATAATAGAATCTTGATAATAATACCCCGAAATTCTGTCCCAACCTGAAACCCCAATATCAGGACTTAATTGAACCATCCCAAAAGGAACAGTAGCTCCAGGATAAGTATTTCCCGGTCCATCGGTCCCTATAAATGGATTTACAAATGAGGCTCGATCTATTCGTTCATGATTTTGCTTGCTACAACTAACGAAGAGTAATAAAAGAATGACATATACGAACCCACATTTTTTCATGAGGGATTATTTTAAACTTGCTTTGGTTTCTTTAATTACTTTTAAATATTCTTCCGTCAATTGTGGACCGTCATAAAAGGTGATGCCTTTTGCTCCATTCTCTTTCGCTAGTAAAATAGCTTTTTGTAATTCTTCGGCAGACATAAAAGGTGGATACACTCCTGTATTTACTAATATGTTTTTATGCTTTACATCTTGAACACCTTGTTTTGTTGCATACCCAATCCAATCTACCTCTTCATTATAATATCCATTATAAATCATTGGATAGACTTCATCTATATTCCATTTATCCCAGCGCTGCCTTACCATATGATCTGCCATTTCTGGATAAGGAAATACCGCTGCAGTTAATTTTTTATTATACTTCTTAACAATTTCATACGATTGATCTACCACATTTTTTATGGCGTTTAATCTAAAGTTTTTCCACTCAATATCTAAAGCAACATTTTTACTGTCTTTTGGATTTTTATGATGTATTTTTTCAAATGTATTTATACAAACATCACAATAGCAAAAATCATATTCTGCCATTTCTGTATCTTGACTTAAATTATATGTTGGTAACAACCCAATAGGTAAGAATATGTCTGGGAATCGAATATAATCTAAATGAACACTCTCAATCCCGTCAACTTTTGCCAAGCCTTCTACCAAACCTAACACATGATTTCTTGAAGCCTCTCTAGTTGGGCATAACCATTGATAGTAGTCTACATAAGGGCGCGTATCAAAACACGACTTACCATCCCTACTAACCATATACCATTCTGGATGCTGTAAAGCAACAGTATCATTGGGTCGATTCATAGACATAATCCAAGCGTGAACTTTTAATCCGTTCTTAGCTGCAATAGGCACTAACCGCTCTAATTCTTTTGGGTCTGTATTTGTATTAATTAAAATTTCATCTATACCGCCATCGTTGTATTTTTTAAATTCTGTATCATATGCTTGAATAGATTTATCTTTCTTTGAAGTAATCCAAACACTAAACTCAAATTCTTGGTTAACGGCTATTTTTTCTGTCTGCTTATCACAAGAAACAAGGCTCCCTAATAAAACAATGCAGGTAAATTTTATAATATTTATCATATATTTTATTTAATTGTGAGTTTTCCGTCTTCTCTGATTATTAACTTTTTTTGAGTAAACGGGCTTTTAATAATTATATTCCAACCTAAACTATGGCTTTCTAATGTTGGTATTACCTCTTTATTATCAACGATAAAATTTGAAGGTATCAATTTTTCTATTGTTGTAATCCATTTTTGATTCTTTTTAAAATATACTTTTTGTTTTCTGTATAATTCAAATAACTGCCACTTGATTTTTTCGTCATTTGAAATTGAAAAACTGTCTTTTTGACCTGCCTTTTTTGACGAAAAATACACATATCCCCATTTTTCAGGTTGATGCATATTTACTTCTCCTTGGGGTGACCATACCCAATTATATTCTGGCAATACTTCTTCTTTTTTATTTTTTTTTCTTTCGTATGTATTAGAACCAAGTTCAAAATCCCAATTTACTCTCGAGAAATTTATTCTCCAAAATTTATTTTCTGGAACATTTTCATGAAAATAAGAAGTTTTATATACGTCCCATGGAATGGCCATTTCTACCACCCATCCTTTGTCTATATCATTTGGGTTATTGATGGTTCCATCAACTTTTATAGCGCTTTTCATACCTGTAGCATGCCAATCATTAAGTATCGGTTGGTTTAATTCTCTATATGGTTTTGAAATAAATAAATCCCACACAGTGTTTAAAGCGTTTATTTCTATCTCATAATAACTATGTCCATCACCGTCTGGATCAACAAATAATTCAAAATCATTATTATGAAATATAATAGCATCGTGTTTTTTTATGTCTGCCCAAACATGTGGTTCTTCTATTTTAGCAAGGATGTAAAAATAGTTTTCATCCCAAAGCATTTTCACCTTGGTATTGTATGTAGGTTTTTTAATTCCTCCTATATCTATAAAATCGCTCGTCCATGAAATACTTTCCCATGAAGTTTCGTTGCTATCTCCGTCAATTACTATTTCATTGATTGCGTTATAAGCTATATAGGTTTTTGGTGGAATCTGTTTTTTAGTCTGGGTATGCCCAATAATTGAAAAGCAATAAAATATAAGGACAATAAGTTTCAACCTTAAATTCATATTATATCATTATAGACTGTTATCTTTTGTGAACTGAACTAGTTCGCTGATATGGCCGAATGCTAGGGCTACTACCGTATCTGCTGCTCCGTAATATATCGCTATTTTATCTTCCTTTATATCATGCAATGCGGCACAAGGAAAGATTACATTATTTACATCTCCAACTTGTTCGTACAACTCAGAAGGGCTAAGTAGATAATCCTGAGTTCTATATTTTACTTTATCTGGATGATGCTCGTCTAAAATAGCGGCTCCCATCGCATAACGAAATCCATTACACGTGTTTATAACACCGTGATAAATCATCAACCATCCGTCTTTAGTAAGAATGGGAATTGGACCAGCTCCTATTTTAGTGCACTGCCACGCACTATCTTCAAAAGCTGTTGCTTTCATAACACAACGGTGCTCTCCCCAATATTTCATATCTGGGCTGTAACTAATATAAATATCTCCAAAAGGAGTGTGTCCATTATCACTAGGTCTGCTCAACATTGCATATTTACCATTAATTTTTTGTGGAAATAATACTCCATTTCTATTAAAAGGTAAAAAAGCATTTTCACATTGAAAAAATTCTTTAAAATCAAAAGTATATCCTATTCCTATAGTTGGTCCGTGGTAACCATTGCACCATGTTATCCAATATCTATCTTCGATAAATACGACTCTTGGGTCATACTTATAATCAGATGCAATCATTTCAGTATTGCCAGCTTTCATTTTTATGGGCTCACTGTTAATATCCCAGTCAATTCCATTATTGCTAAACCCTGCAAAAATATTCATTTGAACAGCTTTGTTATCGCATCTAAATACGCCAGCAAAACCATCCTTATAAGGTACAACAGCACTATTGAAAATACTGTTAGATGAAGGGATCTGATCTCTTTTTATTATTGGATTTTCAGCATATCTCCAAATTACCTCTTTACTGTTATCAGGCCTTTCTTGCCAAGGTGAAAGAACATTATTAAAGTCTAATCTCATTATTAGTCTGTTATTTTTTTTGTTTTATCTAACCAGGTAAATTTAAGTATTATTGATGTAATTATAAATACAATAAGTGAAGTTAGTGTTTTTGGATAGTCTCGGATTAAAAAGTAAATTGGTAAAACTATCATGCTAGATTGCCATATTATTCCAATAAGACAATTAAACATATCTTTCCAAAAGTCGGTATTTTTTTCTATGGAATTATCTTCTGATTTCAGATCTTCATATATTGGTTTCCACCAACCCCAAGGACGAACATTCTTGTAAAACGACTTAAGAACAGTTACATCTGTTGGCTTGCTTAAAAAAGTTCCTAACAAAGACCCAAACAATGAGAATCCAAATATTATTGGAAACAAATAGATCGCTTGAATATGAGATAATTCATAAAGTATTGTTCCTTCAGAAAAATTCTCTTTATTCTGATCTAATATAAATTGCAAACTAGCGATAATCAATCCAGCCATCATTCCCCAAAAATATCCCCAACCATTAAAACGCCACCATATCCATTTTAAGAAGTTTGCAGCTACATAGCCACCAAAAAGGGCAGATGTGATCCAAAGCGTTAAAGAATTGATAGAATTAGTGAAAAAACCCATTGAAACACCTAAGCCTACAATTAAAAATGACGCCAAATGACTTGCTTTGATATAATGTTTATCGGTAGCATTGGGTGTTATATATTTTTTATAAAGATCATTTACCAAATAGGCAGGTCCTGCATTTACGAATGCTGAAAATGTAGACATAAAGGCGGCTAACAATCCGGCTAACAACAATCCCTTAATCCCAACAGGTACATGAAAATTAATTACTTTTGGTAATAATGTTTCGAGATCATAACCACTTAAACTTGGATCTGCGTTTAATGTTGGAGCTAATGTTACTAACGCTATTACTACTACGCCTCCAATTAACAAATATCTAGGAATAAATAATATCAAGTTTGTAAATCCAGACATATATGCTGCCTCTTTTACATTTTTTGTAGATAAAATACGTTGCATATCAAAACTTGGTGTAGGTCCTGCTATACTTGCAAAAAAACCTTTAAATAAAGACATCCCAACAAAAGCACCAAACATTTTAAAACCTTCTTTATCGATTAAGTCATTGAATGCATTGTAATTCTCGCTCCAATGAGTGTTAAGTTCCCAATCAAAGAAAATGTTTTTCCATTCTTCTGAAATTACTGAAGAAATTTCAAGGTCGCTAAAAGTATAAAAACTGTAAGCAGCGACTAGAATCCCTGCAATAACCATAATTATATATTGTATCACTTCTGTAGCTACTACAGAATACATACCTCCTTTAATCGTATAAAACGTTGTTAGAATAATAATGATAAGTGCATATGATTGTGCGGAGGTTAAAAGTTGTGATTCCCCTAATAATAGAGTCATATCCCATGGAAGTATGATTGTCATAAACTTTCCAACACCCTCAAAAAAGTATGCTATAAAACCTATGGCAGCAACAATGGCAAATACAGCTACTATGATGTGTGAAGCTCTTCCGGCTTTATTGTCACCAAAGCGTGTAAGTATCCATTCTGAACCAGTCATAATATTAGATCTACGAATCCATACTGCTAAAAACATCATAATAAATATCTGGTTCCAAATAGGCCACAACCACATAAACATAAAGCTTTTTAACCCATACAAGAAAAGTATTCCAACCATCCAGGCTGTTCCAGAAACATCAAACATCCCAGAACCATTACTCAAGCCTAAATAATACCATTTAATAGTTTTTCCACCTAAAAAATAAGAGTCTAATCCTTTAGATGCTTTTTTAGACGCTCGAATTCCTACAAAGAGTGTTACCAAAACATAAATAACAATAATTAAGATATCTATACTATTCATATTATTCTATTACCGTAAGGGATTAATATTGTATGTAAACTAATTATATATATATTCGTTGATATAATCATTAATTTAATTACTATCTGACAGTAAAAATTTCAAAATAATAGAGAACGGCAAACAATTTTAGACGAACAACGAACAAAATGAGTTAAACGATAAATAGCGTTAAATGAATTCCCAAAAAATATATCAAATCACCTTAAAACATCATCTTTTTTTTTGGCCTTTTTACTTCATATTCAATACATTTAGATGGGGAATGTATTTTGATGATTACACCTATTCATTTCAAACAACTTTAATAGGGTTTCCAATACATATGATTCTTTGCTATTTAACTATTTTTGTTTTAATGCCTCGCTTTTTATATCGTCGTAAATATTTAACATTTGTCTTATTACTTTTAGCTTCTATTTTCTCGATGGTGTTAATTAAATACAATCTAACCTACTTTTTAGTCAGTGAAAATGTTTGGCCTGATGGACCAAAAGTTACTAATACTCTTACTTTAAATTATATTATAGCTACGATGATAGGAGAGCTCTATGTTGTGACATTTGTGACAGCTATTAAAATAACTATGGATTGGATTAAGGAGCATAGAAGAGTGACTGATCTTGAAAAAATTCAACTAGAAACAGAACTCTTGTTTTTACGAAGCCAAATTTCTCCACACTTTTTTTTTAATACCTTGAATAATATTTATTCATTAGCAATAGAGAAATCAGATAAAACCTCAAAAATTGTTTTAAAGCTCTCTGAATTGATGCGCTACTTATTGTACGAAACAAAAAACAATCGCCAAAGTCTGGAAAAAGAAATTATCTGTATCCAAAACTATTTAGATCTAGAGAGGATTAGACATGAAGAGTTATTAGAAATAAATATGAATATTTCGGGTATTATTAAGAATAAAAAAATAGCACCAATAATTTTACTTTCATTTGTAGAAAATGCTTTTAAACATGGTGTAAATAAGAACATTGGCAAAGTAAAAATTAACATTGACTTTAGTGTTAAGGGAAAATTTCTTTACTTTACGATTGATAATCCGATTCCAAAAGCCACAAAACATAAGCAACAGATTATTTCCTCTAGAGGAATTGGACTGGTAAATGTTAATAAAAGGCTCGCTTTAGGATATAAACCAAGCGAATATGACCTTCAAATTAATAGTAATGAAGAATTGTATACAGTGGCCCTTAAAATTAAAATAAAATGAGTTTAAAATGTCTTATTATAGATGATGAGCCCTTGGCAATCAATGTAATTAAAAACTATTTAAAAGAATTTAATTCTATTGAAGTTGTAAATACATTTTTTAATGCTATTGAAGGCTTGGAGTTTTTGAAAAACAATCAAATTGACTTAATTTTTTTAGACATCAACATGCCATTGCTAGATGGATTAAATTTCATCAAAAGTTTAGAGTACAAACCATCTATTATTATTACTACAGCTTATGAAGAATATGCTCTTGAAACCTACGAGTTAGGCATCTTAGATTACCTATTAAAACCCATTTCTTTTCCACGCTTTACAATTGCAATTAATCGATTTTTAGAAAAAACCACAAAAAACAATCGGGCTTTTAAAAAAATTAACGAAAGACGCCATATTTTTGTGAAAATAGATAAAAAGAAAATGAAGAAGATCTATTTAGATGAAATATTAGTTATTGAATCGCTACGTGACTATCTAAAGATAAGTACCACCACAAACAGATATATCATTCATCAAACGCTGTCCTCTTTTACGGATCAGCTTCCATCAGATAATTTTATTCGAATACATAGATCTTTTTCAATTGCTATTGATAAAATTGATGTAATAGAGGGAAATAGTATCAAAATTGAAGACATTATGTATGTAATTGGCAGAACATATATAGATGATGTTAAAAAAAGAATTTTAGGATAACTTAAGTCTTTGTTAACTAATTTTTGAATACCCTAACTAGTTTTATTAAAAACTAAAAAGAACTTAAAACATGCTTAAGAAAAACAAGTCTCGTTTAAACTGAGGGTGACTATATTACTTCTATCCTTTAGCTAATTAGTAAAGAAGCTTATTTAATAATGAAATTTAGAAGAAAGTTTTTGCCCTTAGTTGAAAAGGAGTAATTTTGAAAAAATATTTTCTATGAGTACTATTAGAATCACCAAACAGTTTAGTTTTGAGACCGGTCATGCGCTTTATGGCTATGACGGGAAGTGTAGAAATGTACACGGACATAGTTATAAACTCTCTGTAACAGTTTTAGGGTCTCCAATTAATGATAACTCTAATGTGAAATATGGGATGGTAATTGACTTTTCTGATTTAAAGAAAATTGTGAAAGAGGAAATTGTGGATCAATTTGATCATGCTACTGTTTTCAATAAAAACACTCCACATGTAGAATTGGCAAAAGAGTTAAGTGATAGAGGACACCATGTTATTCTTGTAGATTACCAGCCAACTAGTGAGATGATGGTGATCGATTTTGCAGAAAAAATTAACAAGAGGCTGCCTAAAAGAGTGACCTTATTTTCTATAAAACTCCAAGAGACAGAGACCTCTTTTGCAGAATGGTATGCCAGTGAAAACTGATTTTATGAGTAAATAAAAATCTTATTAAAAATAAGATGTTTATTTTAATAAGTTATATTTGATAAAATATTTCTTATGAAAGCACTTAGACTCATTTTATTCGTACTTATAGCCTCTACAATAGTAAGTTGTGCAGACAACACAGTGGAACCAGAACTCACCTTATCAAATGAAAATTTAGCTGGAGATTACAACCTTACCAGCTTTAATACTAATATTGAAACCTCAGCTACAGTATCTGGAGTAACAGTTCCCGTCTCTAATACAAGTCTTGTTGGTAATACTTTTCAGGTAGATATTATCTTCGATACAGATGGAACTTATACAGCAGCTGGAGAATATGTGATTGTTGGAACAATCACCCCTGTTGGAGCAGATGCTATCACAGAATCTGAAATTATTGTTTTTAGTGATGCTGGTTCATATTCTGTCAATACCTTAGATAACACTATCACTTTTATGGTTCAAGGTGAGGAACTATTATCAGGTACTTTTAACGTAACTGTTTTTAATGAAACAACTTTTACAATTAGCCAGCAAGCAGAAGAAACTCTTGGCGAGTTAACATCTTCTATTAATATAAATGCTAGTCTAGAAAGAAAATAAAAATGTATTAGATATCACTAGTAGTTTTTCTTTTAATTATTTTCCGTTATATGTATTCATGGTATTGTTAATGCCATCTGTGCCAAAAGATACAATGGCCTTTGTTGCTATGGGGATTCTTTCTATTAGCTGACTATTTTCTTCTTTAGTCCAAGAACCAAGAACAAAATCTACCTGACGTCCTTTAGAATAGTTTCCTCCAACACCAAAACGGAAGCGTGTATATTGCTGTGTGTTTAGTTTTTCTTGAATATCTTTAAGTCCATTATGTCCTCCGGCACTACCTTTTGTTTTTATTCTTATAAGTCCAAAATCAATATTTACATCATCAGTAACGATACATACATTTTCTAACTGAATTTTCTCTTGACTCATCCAATACTTCACGGCCTTACCACTTAAGTTCATATAGGTGCTTGGTTTTAATAAAATAAAGGTTCTTCCTTTGTGTCTAAAGCGAGTAATATCCCCTAGTTTTTCTGTTTCAAACCTAACATCTTGATCTTTTGCCAATACATTTAAAATTTGAAAACCTATATTATGCCTTGTATTTGCATAGGTATCACCAATATTACCAAGACCAACAATTAAAAATTTTCTCATTACCTCTTGTTTAGTTTCTGGTTGTTTTTTAAAAAAGAATTTTAAGATATTCATATTGTAAAAATAAGAAAATAAAAAAAGCGCTACACAAGTGTAACGCTTTTCTAATTTCTGTACTCTTGAACCACTTCTATTTTTGAAATGGTATTGTATTATTCAGCAGCAGCTTCTGATGCTTCTGTTGCTTCTGCTCCTTCTACCGCATCTTCTGCTACTTCATCTTCTACCGCATTACGAGATGTTCTAACTTGAACAACTACAGTATTGTCTGGGTGCATAAATGTATAATCGTCATTAAAAATTTCGGTAACAAATAATTTGCTTCCGATTAATAATTCTGAAATATCAGCAGTAACATAATCCGGCAATTTAGCAGGAAGTGCTTTAATTTTTAATTTACGATTTGTAAAACGTAAAGAACCTCCATTTAAAACTCCTGGAGATGTTCCTGTTAATTTTACTGGAATGTTCATGGCTACTTCTTTATCATCAAATAACTGATAGAAATCTATGTGTAAGATTCTGTCTGTTACAGGATGAAACTGGATGTCTTGCAAAATAGCTGCAAAATTTTGTCCTTCTAGCTCAATCATTGCTGTATATACATTTGGAGTATACACCAATTTCTTAAATAATTTTTCTTCTGCAGAAAAATGAACTGATTTATCTCCTCCGTATATAACGCAAGGAACCATACCAGCATTACGTAAGGCTTTTGTTGCTACTTTACCTACGCTTTCTCTTTTTGATCCTTTGATTGTAATTGATTTCATTACTTTTTTTACTTAAAATTTAGTTACATTAAAAATTGGTCACTTATCGATGTATTGTGCTGAACTTTGTTCATAACATCAGCGAATAAGGGGGCGCAAGTTACAACTTTTATTTTAGAAATCTTCTTCTTTAATGGAATGGTATCAGACACTATAAGCTCTGTTAATTTAGAGTTTTGAATCTTATCATAAGCGTCTCCAGATAAGATTGGATGTGTGCAAATTGCACGAACACTTAAGGCACCTCTTTCCATCATTAAATTAGCAGCTCTAGCAAGTGTTCCTCCTGTATCAATCATATCATCTACTAAAATAACATTCTTCCCTGTTACGTTTCCAATCAATTCCATATGACCAATAACATTCGCTTTCTTTCGCTGTTTATAACAGATTACTACATCAGCCATGAGATATTTAGAATATGCATACGCTCTTTTAGAACCTCCCATATCTGGTGATGCAATTGTTAAATTGTCTAATTTTAAATCGTTTATATAGGACATGAAAATAGTAGATGCATACAAATGGTCTACTGGTTTTTCAAAAAATCCTTGAATCTGATCTGCATGTAAATCCATTGTCATAATTCTAGTAGCCCCTCCTGCCTGTAATAAGTTTGCTACTAACTTAGCTCCAATAGCAACCCTTGGTTGATCTTTTCTGTCTTGACGAGCCCATCCAAAATATGGCATTACTGCCGTAATATGTCTAGCAGAGGCTCTTTTTGCGGCATCTAACATCAATAACATTTCCATCAAATTATCAGCTGTAGGAAATGTAGATCCAATGATAAAAACTCTTCTTCCCCTAACAGACTCCTCAAAAGCAGGCTGAAACTCTCCATCACTAAAATGTGTTGTTTTTACTTTTCCTAAAGGCACTCCATATTCTTTTGCAATTTTTTCAGCTAATACCATGCTTTGCGAGCAGGCAAAAAGCTTTGGTGATAATTCGTTTTTTGACATTTAGTTTTGTGTTAGTTAGGTTAGTTTTAATGAATAAAACAAAAGTAAAATTATTTGACGAGTTTTTCAGATTAAATCATAAAATCATAAAATATTTTTTAGATTTGCAATCTATTTATCAAATGCTCGAGTGGCGGAACTGGTAGACGCGCTGGATTCAAAATCCAGTTTTTTCGGAAGTGCGGGTTCGATTCCCATCTCGAGTACGAATAAAAACCTCATTATATTGATTTTCAATACGTTGAGGTTTTTTAGTATCTGAAGTTGTACGATTATTTTACTGCTAGAATGTTTTAATGTGTTTTTAGTAAAAAATAAAGTTGTTTTTAAGACTTCATTTCGTGCATTTGGTGCATTTGGTGCATTTGGTGCATTGTAAAAACCCAAAAAAATCATACCTAACGTTTATTAATCACAATCCCCTTGTCTGAATAATATGAATTTCCTTTTGGGGTTGGTCTTCGTGAGATGATGTAGTTCTTTATATGTTACATCAAAAAATAGTTCAATAAAAAACCCCTGCATTTCTGCAAGGGCTGTTCTATTTTTTTATTAAATATTAATTCCTAGGTGTATAATTTATTTCACCAGACACAGTACCATGATTTTGAAGATTAGATGAATCAATAACTTGGTTTGAAGAACTTGAAGTTATCTCAA
>CEST01087331.1_pt1 | contig 18251 bp, 17 predicted proteins | sample 326921 | NCBI WGS metagenome assembly CEST01 (sample SAMEA2621509, study PRJEB7988) | marine metagenome | biome: marine biome (ENVO:00000447); feature: surface water layer (ENVO:00002042); material: "saline water (ENVO:00002010), including plankton (ENVO:xxxxxxxx)" | depth 5 m
AGAGTAGGACATTGCCAAGTCTACAAAACGTGAAATTATTGTCACTTTACAAACTCACATCTTATATTTACCTTTATTAAAATGATATTCACTATAGTAGGAACTGGTTATGTTGGGTTAAGTCTTTCAGTACTTTTATCCCAAAAACATAAAGTCATTGCCCTTGATATTGACAACGAAAAAGTAAAAAAAATTAATTCAAAAATATCTCCAATTAATGATGATGATATTATTAAATTCTTTTCTGAAAAAAGATTAGATTTATATGCTACTACAAATAAGTCTGAGGCATACAATAATAGTGACTTTGTTGTTATTGCCACACCAACTAATTATGATGAAATAAAGGGTTCTTTCAATACTACTCATGTTGAAAATTCTATAGGGGACTCTATTCATTTTAATCCAGCAGCTACCATAATTATAAAGTCAACAGTCCCTCTAGGCTTTACTGACAAAATGAAAAAAAAATTTACATTTCCAAATATAATTTTTTCACCTGAATTCCTTAGGGAAGGAAAAGCACTTCATGACAATCTTTATCCATCACGGATAGTAATTGGTGATAAATCAGAAAAAGCACATATTTTTTCAAAAGCTCTAATAGAGTGTTCAAGTCTAGAAAAGAATGATTTAAAAGTTCATTACATGTCTTCAAAGGAGTCAGAGGCTGTAAAATTATTTTCAAATACTTTTCTGGCAATGCGTATCGCTTTTTTTAATGAATTAGATACATTTGCTGAAATTAATAATATTAATTCTGAAAATATAATTAAAGGTGTCTGTAGTGATTCTCGTATTGGGAATTATTATAACAACCCCTCATTTGGCTATGGTGGCTATTGTTTACCGAAGGATACTAAGCAACTATTAGATAATTATAAGAATATACCTAATAGCCTGATTAAATCAGTAATTGAGTCAAATCAAACAAGAAAAGAATTTATTGCAGGCTCAATTATGAATATGTCTCCAAAAACTGTTGGCATACATAAGTTAGCAATGAAAAAAGATTCAGAAAACTTTAGAGAAAGTGCAGTTTTAGATTTGATAAACATACTAAAAAAAAACAATATTAATATCATTTTGTATGAACCAAGTCTTAATGGATCCTTTAATGGCATAGATGTTATTGACGATTTCGAAAATTTCAAATTATTATCTGATATTATTGTATCAAACAGAATGTCTGAAGAATTAGAATCTGTAAAAGATAAGGTATATTGTAGAGATATATTTAATGAAAACTAATCATACTTTTAAATTTTGAATTTATTCTAATAAACTTTTCCACTTTTTATTATCCATATTTTCTGAATAAATTTTTTTAACATCTTTTGATTTTAATAGACTCCTATCATTTTTACATTTTGTATTTAATTCTAATATATATTGTCTTAGAGAATTTTTATCCGACATGAATTTAATGTCGGTATAATTTCTTAGAGGACTATAATTCAAATCACCTTTTTTTGTATAAATTATAACAAACTTTTTCGCAAGATAAGCATCGATTGCGGCTGAGGAATCGCCTGCTATTATAATTATGTCATTTTCAATTAAAGACTTCTCAATTGTACTATTATTATCATTAGTAACATTGTAATTTTTAGTATCTATCACATATCCTGGATGAGATCTAAAATTGAAACTTAATTCTTCTTTTAGCATATTAGTACTTTCTAATAGCTCCCTTGTTAATTCTTTTAAATAACCTCCTAGAACTAAAATACGAATTTTATGAATTGAATAATCTAATACATTATAATTAGAAATTTTTTTATATCGTAAAGGTTCAACCATGAATAATTTATTACTATCCACGCCATACTCAACTAACATATTAATGCCATCATACGTATTTACAGCAATTTGATCTGGAATTGTAAGGGAATTAAACTTATTCACCTTTTCATTTTTTAGGCTACTGAAAAGCTTAATATCCCAAAACCTAATAGGTGATTGAATTACAGCAATTAATTCAGATTTATGAGTTTTTTTGACCGTATTTAATAATGCTTTTTCCCAACCCTGTCCTTCATGAAGGTATAGAATTTTTTTTTGCTTAGGAATATTTTTTATAAATTCAGAAAATTGATAATAAATTAATATATTCCTCATTAAATTTGAGCCCAAAAGTGAGTTTTGCCAATCATCTTTTAATAGATCCCAAAAAAAAATATTATTTTTTTTACAATTTAATGAGTCTTTGTGATTAGCAAATTTTTTTGCTAAGAAAGAAATTTTTATGTAATTAATTAGTGTTAAAAGAAATATTCTAAATGTAGTATAATTTTCTATAAAATAATGATTTTCATTTTTAGATGTATTATTAATATAATTTAAACTATTTAAAAATTTTTTATTTTTTAGGCCATTATCTGTTGGAAACATATGTAACCAATTAACTAAATATCCATTTCTTTTTAAATTATTAATAAGTTTACCCCAATAATCAGAAGTAAATTTTTTATTTTTTAGATCTTCTTTATCAAAATTAAGAAAATAAGATACTATAAGTATTTCTTTATTTGATTTTAACTTATTACAGGTTTTATCTTTATTAAAAAATAAAGATAAGAAATAATACTTAATTAAAGTATAAAAAGATTTAAGAAAAAAAGGTATTTTTACACTTATTTTAAATTTTAATTTATTTGATATTTGATATTGGATCATCAATTTAATATTAGTATTTTGTGTTAATTGATTGATTGAATATTTACAATATAATGGAACATTAATAATATGAATATTTTCATTTAGATTATTAATTAGGTAATCTTTTAAAGCTATTATCTTTAGACAATCTTTTATATTTGGTGATTTATAAAAATTCTTTTCATGCAAGATTGACATCCACCAAAGACTAAAATCCTCATCAATTTTTAAGGCTGAATTCACAGATAGTGAATTTATCTTATGATTTGAAATATTGTCTACAAAGTCAATGTATTCTTTTCTTATTTTTTTTGAATTTTTTTCAACTAAGCCAGTTAATGATATATGATTTTTTTTACGATTTGTGTCATCCCAGTTAATTACGGCTAATTCAATTTTATTCATTCAAAATAATTTTTCTTTAACCTAAGACAGAGTTAAAGCTATCTTTTATTAAATTCCTATCATCAATATATTCTACCGTTGCCACACCAAGTTTCTCACAAACAATAAATCTATTGCCTTTACTAGTTTTCTTCTTATCTTTATTTAATTTTTCTGAGAGAATTTCAGTTGTAGGTTTTAATAAATTGACACATTCACTTATTTTTGTTGGCAATCTATACTCTTTTAAAATATCATAATGTTGCGCAATAATTTGGTTATTATTAAATATTTCTTTGGATAAATTTGCCGCACACATCATACCTAATGCAACGGCCTCACCGTGCCTAAGTTTTTCTTCATTAATTCCGTAAACTGACTCAAAAGCTTGTCCAAATGTATGACCATAATTAAGAAGCAGTCTAATTGACTGTTCTTTTTCATCAGAAATAGTGTGAAATAATTTTATACTTATGGATTTATAAACCACCTCATAAAGTTCATTAAGTTCTCTTGAAATTATTTTTTTAGAATTTTTTAAAATATAATCATAAAAATTTTTATCATAAATAAATGATTTTTTTATACTTTCTGCAATTCCAGCTGAAAAATCTCTATCGGGTAAACTTTGAATAAATCTTAAGTCTATAAATGTGCATATAGGATGATAATAGGTACCTATAAAATTTACAGCTTGGTTCATATTAATACCTGTTTTACCTCCTATTGCACTATCTACTGCGCTAGTCATAGTTGTTGGGACATGTACTAATGGTATTCCTCTTTTATATAGTGAGGCTGCTAATCCACAGATATCTCCTACGACCCCACCTCCGACAGCAACTATACATCCATCTCTAGAAATATTATGTTTATTTAATTCATCAAATATTTTTATTACAGCTGAAATATTCTTAGCGTCTACTCCGCCTTTTAGAAACATTGTATGATAATTATTGAAAATATTTTTAAGTGACGCACCTTTATCATCAATATTTTTATTAAAATAACTATCAGATACTACTAAAATTGATTTTTTATCAAAGTTTTTTAAATAACTGTCCAAGTTATCAATTAAATTATCCGAAATATAAATTGGGTAATTATTTTTTGGGTATTCTGCTTTTATCGATGCAAACATATTAATCTTAATAGAGTTTTCTAATTGGATCACCAATCATCGCTACTTTGGCCTTTAGATAATCGTCATTAACATCTACAGAAAATGAGCTTCCATCTAACTTGTGAGTATAGACATTCATATCATTTTCTACTGCTCTTAATAGCTCAATATCTTCTATATTTTCTAAATAAGATACAGGTAACTTTGAATATTTTACCAATGCATCGGATGTAAAACTTATTACTGATACATGTTTTTTAACTAATGAGACTTCAGATTTATACCGATAAGGTGTGTTTCCTCTAGTAAGAGTCATAACTCTTCCCGATATAGACGAAACAACCCTTACTATTGTATCACTTGAGCTGTAGGGTACTTCAATAGTAGGAATTATAATTTCTGGAGAATTTTTGTGATTCAAATGCGCTTCTATTAAGCTATCTATGTATTCAGGCCTTACTAAGGGCTCATCGCCCTGAACATCAATTATCAATGAATTTGAAAATTCATCACAAACAGATGCTATTCTTTCAGTTCCATTTAAGAAATCACTTTTAGTTTTAATACATTTTATACTATGTTCTTTGCATGCAGAAATTATCTTATCACTGTCTGTACAAACATAAACTTCATCGACATTTTTAGCCAATGAAGACCTTTTAGCTGTATGTACTATTATGGGTAGTCCATCTACATCTAATAAAGCCTTACCAGGCAGTCTTTTTGATTCAAGTCGTGAGGGTATTAAAACAATTTTTTTCATGATCCAGCTGTCCATCCTCCATCTACAAAAATAGTACTACCTGTTATAAAAGAACTTTTTTCAGATACAAGAAATTCTACAACATTCGCAACTTCTTCTACATTACCCCATCTTTTCATTGGAGTTTTTTCTATAGTCCACTTATATAATTTAGGATTATTTTTCTTAAAATCGTCATAATAGCTTGTTTTTACAAAACCTGGCGCGACACAATTAATTCTTATATTTTTATTTCCATACTCTATAGCTAAACTTTTCATACTGGCTTCTAGCGCCCCTTTTGAAGCAGCGTAAGATGATAGCTCAGAAAAACCTTGTGGTCCAACGATAGAAGTAATTGATACTATGCTATGATTAGTATTCTTATTTTTTTTAATATTTTTAATGTATTCCTTTGTTATAAGAAATGCAGACATAAAATTATTATTCATTACTTTAAAAAGGGTTTCGCTACTCATCTTTAAAAGTGGATACCTAGACCTTATTCCAGCATTGTTTATTAAAAATTCACTAGGTTTTAATTTAATTATCTTTTTAAATTCTTCACTTACTTCTTCAATTTTATTCAAGTCTAAGTAGACTATGTTCAGAGAGTTTATTTTTTTCTTCTTAAGATTTTCTAGCTCAATACTTTTACTTCTAGTAATTGCTGTAATGGAATAATTTTCTGAAAGCAGTTTTTTTACGACTGAAAGGCCAATACCTTTTCCAGCACCAGTGACTATTCCATGTATTTTTTTCATTATTATCTTACAATATATTATTTTAATTTAAATAAACTATCTTATTTATTAATTTTTTTTCCTATAAATGCCTTAGAAAATGAAGCTAAAATAAGCGCGCAAATAAGTGCTAAAATATATAAAATTCTAAAACTTATTCCAAATATAACCATATCATTGAACTCAGGGATGATTAAAGCTGATGATGCAAAAAGTATAAGCTCAAAAAAGCCAAAATAATTTATTAACAACAAACCAATAGTTAGCGATGATGCAATCCATAAATAATTTGATGCCATAAAAGAAATATCAGCACCAAACATACTTAATGCGACATAAAATGCAATGCATTCGAACATTGACTTGAATATAACTGCAATAAAAATGATTACAAATTTCTTAAAATTATTTACTAAATTTTCTTTAATAACACGAAGTTCATTGTAGATGGAGCTTAATAAAAGTAATTTTAATAAATAATTTTTTATAAATACATATATATAATTTTTTATTTTATACAAATATAGAAAAAATAAAATGAGTATAAAAAATGAAAAAATTAAATAAATAAAACTGATATTAAGCTCAAGTCCAGAAATAAATATAAATCCTGAAATTAATGCTAAAAATATATACGAAAATATGTTGAATATAGACCATGTACTTTGACTTATAGAATATTCTACAAGTGATATATTTGAATTAAAATTCAGCTTATAGTAATTAAATACATACCCTAAACCAGGTACCAGTTGATTTATAAGACCCCCTTGTAAAATAATATCTGTTATTGATAAGAAGGTATTTTTTTTTTCAGTTAATAAATTTATTATAAGAGAAAATATATAAGAAAAAAAAATTTTATAAAAATTAGAAATACAAATAAATATATTATATGATCAGAAAATATTAAAGTAAGATTTTCAGAGTTTATATTATCTAAAACAAAATACTTAACTACTAAGTAAATTGAAGCAAACTGGATAGAAAAATTTAATATAATTCTTTTCATTATGTTATATTTTTTAAAAAATCTTTGATTTATTCTTTAATTAAAAATAACCGCTAGATGAGGTATAGATTGTATTCTTTAGTTTAGCTATTAATAAATCACTAAATAGAAATATCTTTATGTTGCTTATTATAATGTTTATTTCTATAAATTAAAAATGAAAAAAACTGATTTTATAACGACCATTGAAGCAAGAATGACTTCATCAAGATTACCAGGAAAAGTATTAAAAGAAATTAATAAAATGACTTCTTTGGAAATCTTATTTAGTAGAATTTATAAATCAAAATATATTAATAAAATAATAGTTGCTACTACCATTAATGATGAAGACAGTGCAATTGTAGAAGTGGCAAAAAAGAATAATGTAGATTATTATAGAGGTAGTGAAGAAGATGTACTTGGTAGATTGTCAAATTCTCTAAAAGATTCAGCTGAAAAATATGTAATTCAATTAACAGGAGACAACCCTATAATTGATCCAACAATAATTGACTACATGGTAGAATATTTTATTGAGAATGAATATGATTTTATAACAAACAATGGTTTAATGAATTTAAATGATCATCTAATTCCACTTGGGATGGATGTATCAATATTTAAAAGAAAAGACCTAATAGATATTTCTAGCATCACAAAAGATAATGAAGACAGAGAGCATCCTACTCTATATTTTTATAGAACAGGAAAAGAAAAATTTAAAATTAAAAATGTACCAATACCAAAAAAATGGATTAATAAAAATAATTATAGGTTAACATTAGATACTGAAGAAGATTTTTATGTAATTTCAAAAATCTGTAATTTCTTTTTTAATAACATCAGTAGTTTTTCACTAGAGGAAATTTATTCTTATCTTGATAATAATCCTGATATTGCTCAATTTAATAACATGATAAAACATAAAATCCCTAGTGGTTTATAGAATGTACAGTGTTGCAATTATAGGTTGTGGAAGAATTGGTTATTTGCATGATCTAAATAAGAAGTTCAGTGGATCTTACACTCACTACAACGCAATTAATAAGAGTAAATTTTTTAAGTTGATTGCACTTGCAGAAAAAAACTCATCTTTAAGAAAAAAAATCTTAATTAAATCAAGAGTACCTGTCTATTCTTCATATAAAAAACTACTTATTGACCATAAACCAGATGTAATTATTTTAGCAACAGATGATAAATCACATTTTAATATATTAATTGATTTAGTAAAATATAAACCAAAATTTGTATTTGCTGAAAAACCACTTACATTAAAACTAGAGGAATCTAAAAAAGTTATTGCTTTATATAAGAAAAATTCTATTTTTTTATCTGTTAATTTTTCAAGAAGGTATAGTAAAGTTTTTCAAAAGATTAAAAAATTAATTGATAATAAAAAATTAGGTAAAATTGAGAATATAGATTTAAGATACAGTAGAGGATTTTTTCATAACGCCATTCATTGGGTAGATTTATGTATTTGGTATTTTGGAATTCCTATTAAAACAATAGTAGAGTCTAAGAAAAAATCATCTAGCTTTAAAGGGGATTATACAGTTGATTTAAGATTTATTTATAAAGATAATTTAATAGTTAGATTTAAAGGTCTCGATATCAATAACCTAGGAAATGAAGAATTAGATATATTTGGAACAATTGGGAGAATTCAAATTAATCCAGATGATGAATATAAATTTTATGTTGTAAAAGATCATAATATATATAAAAAGACAAAAATTTATAAAATTAAAGAGTTATCTAAAATTAATAATAGCCAATTATTAGCCAATGCGCTAGAAAATATAAAAAATTTACTAGATGAAACTACAGATCTTAACATGTCACCCGCTGAAAATAGTGAAATGATTTTAAAAATTACACACAAATTAAAATTAGATAAGATAAAGACTATTTGATAAAAGTTATAAAATAAATATAAATTATATTATGGATGAATTAGCAATTTTTGGTGGGAAGCCTGTTTTTGATAAACCTCTAAAAAGGTACAATAGTATAGGAGTTGAAGAACTAGATGCTGCAACAGAGGTAATTAAATCAGGTGCTTTATCCCCTTTTTTAGGCGATTGGAAAGATATCCCTAATGTTGGAAGCTTTTATGGTGGTCCAAAAGTTCAAGAGTTTGAGAGAAATTTGGAAAGCTACTTTTCAGTAAAGCATGCAATAACGGTAAACTCATGGACCTCAGGATTAATATGTGCTGTTGGCGCTATAGGAATCGAACCTGGCGACGAAGTTATAGTTAGCCCTTGGACAATGTGTGCTACCGCAACAGCTATTCTACATTGGTGTGGTGTTCCTGTGTTTGCAGATATTGATAAAGATACGTTTAATCTTTCACCAGATTCAATAAGAGAAAATATAACTAAGTATACAAAAGCAATAATGGTGCCAGATATATTTGGACATCCATGTGATATGAAAGAAATAATGAGCATTGCTAAGGAATTTAAATTAAAAGTTATTTCAGATACAGCTCAAGCACCTACAGCAAAAGAACGAAATATTTTTGCAGGTACAGAAGCTGATATTGGAGGGTTTAGTTTAAATTATCATAAACATATTCAAACTGGTGAAGGCGGAGTATTAGTTACTAATAATGATGATTATGCAGAACGTATGCAGCTAATAAGAAATCATGGTGAGGCAGTTGTTGAAGGAAAAGGTGTAAAAGATATTTCAAACATAATTGGTTATAATTTTAGAATGGGTGAGATAGAAGCAGCTATTGGAATTGAACAATTAAAAAAATTAGAGGGCTTAGTTTTAAATAGAGTTCAAATAGCTAATAGGCTAACAAAAGCCTTAGTTAAATTAAAAGGCATTCAACCTCCGTTGATAAAAAAAGATTTTACTCATTCATTTTATGTATATGGAATTACGTATAACGAAGATAGCAATAACTGTTCAAGAAAAAATATTTTTGAAGCCCTAAAGGCCGAGGGCATTCCCATAGTTGATAGTTATGCAAATCTGCATTTATTGCCAATGTATCAAAAGAAGATAGCGTATGGAAAAAAAGGATTTCCATGGAGTTCTGATATATACAAGGGAAATGTTTCATATCAAAAAGGAATATGTCCCATAGCAGAAAATTTAAATGATAAAACTTTTTTAAAAATTCCATTATGTGACTATGAATTATCAGAAAATGTTGTTAGTAAAATAATTTTTGGTTTTGAGAAGGTATGGAAAAATATCGAAAAACTAAGATCATTAGATACAAACTTGTGAGTATTAATAATGAATATGACATAACTATTGCAGTTATGAACTATAACAGAGTAGATTTTCTCGATAGATCAATCAGGTCTTGCTTAGAGCAAGTAACCTCATTGCTTCACCAAAAAATTGAAATAATAGTTATAGATGATTGCTCAACAGATAAATCAATAAGTTTTTTAAAAAACTATAAAAATCAAATAAGAGTTTTTAAAAACAAGATTAATATGGGTGTGGGCTATAGCTCAAATTTAGCAGTAAAAAAAGCACGAGGAAGATTTTTTATTCGAGTTGATTCAGACGATTACCTTGGAAGACTTGCAACTGAAATTATGTCAAATATTTTAATTGAAAATAAAGAATACAGTTACGTATATTGTGATCATATAAGAATTGATAAAAATGGATTTAAAGAAAATAAAATAAAATTAAATAATGAGGAAGCAATTAGAAATCATGGTGCTGGTATTATGTTTAGGACGGATGTAATTAAAAAAGTAGGAAACTATGATAAGAACTTAAGAGAGGGTGAGGACTATGATTTGATTACTAAGATAAATAAAAGTAATTATAAATCTTTTTATCTTCCTATACCTCTATACAGGTATTATATACATGATAATAATATATCTAAACTAGGAAACAGGCAGTATTATATAAATAAGATAAAACAAAAAAAAGAGTATAAATAATGGATTATTTCAAAATAGGTAAAGTTAGTTTTAGTGAAAATAATTGTGTAATCATTGCAGAAGCTGGTGTTAATCATAACTGTAAAATAACAATGGCTGAAAAACTAATCAAAGAGGCAAAAAATTCTGGTGCAGATATAATCAAATTTCAAACCTATAAAGCAGATAAATTAGTAGTAAAAAAATCACCTCGATTTTGGAAATGGGATGGAGAAAAAAATCCTGATGGCACTCAGTATGATTCTTATAGCACTTTAGATAAATTTAACTTTGAAGATTATAGGAAATTAAAAAAACTTTGTGATAAGTATAAGATTGAATTTATGTCCACTCCTTTTGATAATGAGTCAGTCGATATGCTATTAAAAGTAGGCGTCAAAGGATTTAAAATTGCATCTTGTGATATAACAAATTTTCCATTATTAAAAAAAGTTGCTAAAACAAAGCTGCCAATACTTTTGTCAACTGGTGCATCTAATATGGAAGAAGTTTCAGAAGCTGTAAAATATTTAGAAAGCTTAGGTAATAAAAAAATATGTATTATGCATTGTACACTTTGCTATCCAACACTACCAAAAGATGCAAATTTAAGCGCGCTAAACGAAATAAATAAAAAATTTAAAAAATATATTTTAGGATTAAGTGACCATACATTGGGAGTTGCTATTCCATCAGCATCAGTTCTTTACGGAGTAAGAGTAATCGAAAAACATTTTACATATAATAAAAAATTAAAAAAATCTGCAGATCATGCTATTTCACTAAACTCTAGAGAGATGAAAAAATTAAGAATTGATGTCGATACTCTTATGGACTCGATCGGAATTGGGAAAAAAATAGTTTTAGACTGTGAAAAAAAGACAAGAAAATATGCAAGAAGAAGCTTAGTGGCAAACACTAATTTAAAAAAAGGACATGTAATTAAAGAAAATGATCTGATTCCAAAAAGACCTGGTACTGGTGTTTCACCGAATATGATAAACAAATTTATTGGAAAAAAAATTAATAGAAATTTATTGGCTGATGAGTTTATAAATTTAAAAGATATTTAATAAATTCATATTTATAAAATATTAAATAATTTTTATATATTGCTGAAAATTTTTTGATAAATTTAGTAAACTTAAAAAAATTTGAGAATTTGATGTCACAAAAAGAGATACAATCATATTTAGAGCGTTTATTTCCATTAAATAGAAGTTTGACTGGAAATGGAAACAGGGCATCTTTCAATATAGTAAAAGAAATTATACCATTAAAAATCAAAGAGATACCTACAAATACAAAAGTATATGATTGGAAGATACCAAAAGAATGGAATATAAAAGATGCTTATATTTTAGATAAAAATGGAAAAAAACTTATATCGTTTAAAGACAATAATTTGCATGTCATGGGTTATAGTCAGCCAATCAACAAAATATTAAAATGGGAAAGTTTGAAGAAAAAATTAATTTATCTAAAAGAAAATAAAAATGCAATACCATATAGAACATCTTACTATGATAAAGATTGGGCTTTTTGTGTAAGCAAATTACAATATGAAAAAATTCAAAAGTCTCAGGGTCCTTTCAAAGTTTTAATTGATAGCCAATTAACCAATGGATCTCTAACGTATGCTGATTATATAGTTAAAGGGAAATCAAAAAAAGAAATTTTAATTTCTACATATATATGTCATCCATCTATGGCCAACGATTGTCTAAGTGGTTTTTTATTAACAGCATTCCTTGCTAAAGAAATATCAAAAAAGAAACCAAAATGGACATATAGATTTGTGTTTATACCTGAAACAATTGGTGCTATTGCTTACTGCAAATTAAATGAAAAAAAAATTAAGAATATTGACTCTGGACTAGTTATTACAACAGTTGGTGGAAATGGTAAATTTGGCTATAAGCAATCTTGGAACAGCGATCATCAAATAAATAAAGATATAGAATCAATATTTAAAACTGAAAAGATAAAATATAAAACTTACCCTTTCAGTATCAGAGGAAGTGACGAAAGGCAATACTCTTCCCAAGCCTTTAAGATTAATACTGCTACAATTACTAAAGATAAATATTTTGAATATAAGCAATATCATAACTCATTTGATAATCTATCTTTTACAAACGGAGATAATATCAATCAATCCTTAAAATTATATTTAAAACTTATTAGTAAAATTGAAAAATGGGAAATTTTTGAAAATAAAATGAAAACATGTGAATACATGCTTTCCAAACGTGATTTGTATTCTAAAGTTGGCGGTGCGTATAAAAACTCTAAAAAAAACTTAACTCATTCAGATATGATCCAATGGATTCTTTATTTAAGTAATGGAAAAAGAACTATTGAAGAAATATCCATTAAATTAAAAGAGAGTCATAAAAAAGTCAAAGAGATTAGCTTATTTTTGACTAAAGAAAAATTACTAAACGAATTATAATTATGAAAATTTTATTAATTTCTGGAACACACTCTAGACATCTTTACCTTCATAAGAAAATAATTGATTTAGGTTTGGAATGTAAAGCTATAATAATGCAGAGAGAAAGTGTAATGCAATCTGTTAATACAGACAGTGACGAGCTAGAAAATAAAGATAAAGAAAACTTAAAATTTCATTTTAATGAGAGATTTAAAATTGAAACTAAAATATTTGGTGAACTTGATGCAAAAAAAATTTTTTCGAATGTACCAAATTTATTTTGTGAAAAAAAAGATTTAAATAGTAAGAAAATTTTAGATTATATATCTTCATTTGAAGCAGATATTTGTATTGTTTTTGGATCTGGTTTATTAAGTGATAAAACTTTAAAAAAACTTCCAATAGATACAATTAATGTACATTTAGGCTTATCTCCTTTTTATAGAGGATCTGCGACACTTTTTTGGCCATTTTATAATCTTGAACCTCAATTTGTTGGAGCAACATTTCATAAAGTCAGCAATGTTACAGATGGAGGTGATATACTGCACCAAACGGTTCCAAAATTAGAATATGGTTATGGAATTCATGATTTGTCAGCAAAAACTGTTGAAGGCGCAGCAGATGATCTATTAAAGTTAATTGAAATTAAAAAAAATAAAAAATGGTTTTATCATAAGCAAAAAACTTCAGGGAGACTTTATTTAACAAAAGATTTTAAGCCTGCACACCTAAGAGTTATTTACGACTTATATAATAATTCAATTGTTGATGAATATTTGAATAAAAAATTATCACAACACACACCTAAACTAATTAAGTCTTTTTAAAATGATTTTAATAGGCTCATCAGATCCAGGTGCAATTAAATATTTTTTAGAGATTTACAAAGAATTAAATTCAAAGGTATATTTTACTTATCCCATAACTGCTAAGAAGATCTTAATTAAAAAGGGTATTAAAAATACCAGCAACTGGAAAAATCTAAAAAAAATTGATCTAGTAATGACTGGTGCCTCCACTGGAGAAACTTTAGATAAAGAATTAATTATATGGGCAAAAAGAAAAAAAATAACCTGTATAAGTGTTATTGAACATTGGACCACTTTTAAAGAAAGGTTTAGATATAAAGGTCGCTATTTATTTCCCAATAAGATTTTTGTTAATGATTTATTAGCTAAAAAATTAGCAATTAATTGTGGTATTAATAAAGATATTATAATTTCAATTGGAAATCCAATTCTTGAAAAATTATCTATAAAATATAAAACTAAGAATATGACAAGAAAAATTCCTCATAAAAAAGATAATTATATTTTTTTATCTGAGCCAATTTATGAAAGTGATTTAAAAAAAATAAATAAAAATAAAAGTTTAGAATTTAGAACGGTAGAGCATTTAATTGAACATCTTAAAAAAGATACTGAATTAACAATAAAATTGCACCCTAGAGAAAAAAAATCTAAGTATAACAAGTATTTAAAGATAAATAAAAATATTAAGATTAAAAGTGAACTAAGCTTAGCCAGTATTGCAAATAATTATCGTTACATTATAGGCATAAAAACTTTTTTATTATTTGAACTATACTTTCTTAGGCATGATATATTCAGTATAAATTTAGATGGAAATAATTTTGTAGGTGAATATCTAGGAGTAACAAAAAATATTGCCCATTTAAATGAAATAAAAAATAAAATAAAATTCTATAAAAAAATTCAATTTGAAGAAAAATTTATTGGATCAAAATTTAAGATTATTAAAAAAATTAATCAGCTTAAAAGGAAAAGTATTAAGTGAAAATATCTATATTAACGGTAAATGATCACCCATTCGCAGGTTTCATAGTAAGAGAATTAGAGAAAAAATTTAAGATTTTTAGTATTATTTTTGATTCAAAAAAGTTTTCACAAAAAGATAAAACTCTTTGGGATGAAAGAACATTGGGTTCAATTGAATATTTTGACATTGAGTCTACAAACTCTATCCCTAAATGTTATGTGTCCAGTCATAATAGTGATGAATTAATAAAATATGTAAAAACAAATAAAATAAATTTACTAATTAATGTTGGTACACCAAGAATATTATCAAAAAAATTAATTGAATCTCTTTCTATAGGTATTCTTAATTGTCATCCAGGAATACTTCCTGATTATCAAGGCTGTAGTTGCGTAGAATGGGCATTGTATAATGAAGATCCAGTTGGTAACACCTGTCACTTAATGACAGAAAAGATTGACAGTGGACCTGTCATAATTTCTGAAATTTTAGATACTAAACATCTTAATAATTATAGTGAAATTAGAACAAAATTATATTTAAATTCTCCAGTACTGCTGATTAAATCACTAGAATTAATTAAAGAAAAAAACATATCTAGCTTTTTAACTTTAAAGGGTGGGAAGTACTATAGTCCAATAAGTAAAAAAAAATATTTAGAGGTTTTAAAAAAAATAAATAATTAATTATTGATATTTATTTAACATAATAAATAATATTTAGGTTGTCTGAATAAGTCAGGTTTAAATTAAAAAAAAATCTAAATAGGCCAAATACTAAGGCTTATATATCACCCCATTTATCCTTATATTACTACTATGAGTGTGTCGTCAGTGTGTCGTCAGAATAAAGAGAGGTATTACAGTGCCTCCAGATAAAGTCTTTATAGATGAAAAATGGCTTTACGAGCTTTATATCCTAAAATTTATAGCCATTGATAAATGGTACTATTCTTCTTATTCTATCTGACATAAGAATAGTGATAGTTATATTCATAAAAAATCTCATAAATGGTAGGTTGCTATACTCCCATTCGCCAGAGTAGATATACTCATTTTCCCCAATGCCTTTTTTAAAATAATAAACACCAGACTTATTAATTTTATCCATTGCTCCAAAATTATAATTTTTTACTCCAATGGAACTTGCTTTTTCCAGTACATTGACAGAGATAAGATAACTTACCAATGAATCTCTTCCTCTTGCAGATGTTGCAGCACCTAAATCCCAAGCTCTATTTTTAAAATATATAAAACCTCTATATCCTAAAGGTTCTCCATTAGATGAGTAAGCTAAAGTAAAAAAAGTGTTATCCTTCAGCATTTTACTTAAATTATTAAATTCTTTTTTACTATGTGGATTATATATTTTTTTCGATGCACTCATTATACTGCTTATTTTAACCAAATCATCTCCATTAGGCTTATTTGAAGTGGTAAATTGTATATTTTCTTTATCAGCAATTCTTTTAGATTTATTCAAGTTTTTATTCCAACTTTTTCCAGTGCCCAATTTAAAATCATTTGTTAGATCGTTTATTGTTCTATCGATTGTCATAGAAGAATGTTCTTTGTGTAATGGCCTATTCCAACCATTTTTTTTGAAACTCTTTTCTTCTTTTAATAACTCCTTGCTATTTGAATCCATTCGCACATATAAAAAAAAGGATTTTGTATGTTTCTTAATATTTTTTATAAAATCAAAATCTAAGTTATCAATTTCTCCACATATATTGCCAGGAATATATGCCGCGCAAAAAAAAGAATATTTTTTGTAGGTTATTTGAACTAAAGATGATTTACCTATTTTATTCTTCTTTTCTAATCTGAGTACTTTCCATGACATAAGTGCTTTATATTCACCCCAATTATAACTTTGTCTATAATGAGCATTACTCTCTAAAATTTTTTTATCCCATTCTTCTTTTTTTCCATCAAATAATTTCCAGTGCATTTTTAAGTCCAATTAAATTATTTCTTAATACTCTAAACATTTTAATATTGAATAGTTAGTATTATTGTGAGCATATCATTAGAGTATGAAGAAACTATACATAAATGCAGTTTTCCAATTATCAGCCATATCAATAATTATTGGACTATTTTTATTTGAAGGTCTTGATTTTGAAAAACTCAAATTTATTTTTAAAACAGAAACTACTTTTTTATTAATATATCTAGTTTTATTGAAACTATTTATTGCATTTTTATTTTTTGCAACAATTAACCTTGTAACGGAAAAAAAGAATTATTTTAATGAAATAGCATCAACATTTTTACAAGGTGGTATCGTTAATCAACTAATTCCTACAGCTGGATTATTCTTTAAATATTATAAATTTAAACATATTTATAATGTGTCTTTAGCTCAGTATTCTTCTAGTCAGCTTATATTATCCTTAAGCTCTTTGTTGTCTTATATAATTATAGCTGTAATTTTTGGCTTTTTAGCAATTATCAGCTTTAATTTAGAAATTTTTTTTTATCTACTTGTAAGTTTAATATTATTTATAGTTATTACCACTTTAATTAAAAATAAGCTTTATTTGTACGTAAAAAATACCTTACTAAAAATAAATCGTATCTCAAATATTATTAATGAGTTAATAAAAATAAAAAATTTAGTATTAGATAAAAAAAATAAAATTTTTTTTATAATGTTAGGCTTTTTGCTCTTGGCAATACTTGAATGCTTCTCTTTTTATTGGATTGTTAATATATTAGAAGTAAATATAAGTTTTATAAAAGCAATTTTTTTATATGTTAGTACAGTATTGCTAACAGTTTTATTTTTAGTAAATTTTATAGGTCTTTTTGAAATTGTCTTAGTACTATCTGCCTCACTTATATTATCAAATTATTCAGATGTGGTATATATAGGTTTAGGTTTCAAGGTTTTGCATACATTTGCTTTGATTGTGACGATTGCTCTACTTGAATTGATAAGCGTGTTTAAAAAAGATAATTAGCTTTTTAATAATACCTTTATATATTCCATTCCGGCATATTGACTTAAAGGTACTTAGAACTCAATAAGTATTAAGGCCAACTCTATATACAGATCCTTGTATATATACTGATATGTTAGGTACTTTATATGCAAAAGGGGTGTAAGGCCTTTGCAGATATTTCTACCTTAAAGTGGTAACATATAAGTGCCCTATTCGAGGCGCGAAGCGCCGAGACCTTGAGATCAGGGCACGGGATGATCCTACTTGACCTCTTCTCCCATAAAGTCTATGTTCCAAATAACTTCATCTAAGCGCCAAGATAAGCTGAAGCAAACATTATGAGCGTTTGCTATGAAACACTATATACAACATCATTTTTGTTAGTATATAAGCCTTACCAGAGGTCTAAGTGTGTCGTCAGTGTGTCGTCGGTATTTGAAGGAATAAACTAAATGGTCTTATTTGAGGCTATAATAGTGTCGCGGGGTGGAGCAGTCTGGTAGCTCGTCAGGCTCATAACC
>CEST01087324.1_pt1 | contig 18152 bp, 16 predicted proteins | sample 326921 | NCBI WGS metagenome assembly CEST01 (sample SAMEA2621509, study PRJEB7988) | marine metagenome | biome: marine biome (ENVO:00000447); feature: surface water layer (ENVO:00002042); material: "saline water (ENVO:00002010), including plankton (ENVO:xxxxxxxx)" | depth 5 m
AGAAGAAATTGAAGAAGAAATTATTTAAAACACAGTTCAGCCTAAATAAACAACAACTGAGAAACAAAACTTTCTTTTTTAGCGTCTATTAATAGACATTTGAATCGTAAATAAAAAATCATTATGAAAATAGCAAACCACAAAATTCTAACACTACTATTTGTTACAACACTTTTTAGTTCTTGTGCTGTAGATCTGTTCAATAGAGTTAGTGGCAACAGAAATGTTGTGACAGAAGATCGAAGTACCAAAGAATATTTTACAAAAATCAAAGTAAGTACAGGTTTAGATTTATATGTTTCTCAAGGATCTAAAAACCAAATTACGGTGGAAGCTGATGAAAATTTACAAGACATTATTGTAACTGAAGTGAATGATGGAATCTTAAAAATTTATTCAGAAAAAAATATTTGGAGAGCAAAAGCAAGAAAAATATATGTTACTATTAAAAATCTAGAAGCGATAACAGCAACAAGTGGCTCAGATGTTTATACTAATGAAACTTTAAAAGTAAATAATCTAAATATTAGTGCGACAAGTGGCGCAGATATTCATATTTCTGTGGACGCAAACACTATTGAAACGGCCGCTACGAGTGGTTCTGATATTGAAATCTCTGGAGTTTCAAACAATCATATTTCTAAAGCAACAAGCGGTGCTTCTATTGATGCTTATCAATTACGAAGCAAGAATGTAACTGTAAGAGTTACAAGTGGGGCAGACATTAATGTGTATGCTTCTGAAAGTATTGATGCAAAAGCAACAAGTGGCGGAGATATAGATTTTAAAGGAAGTCCTAAAAAGGTAAATAAAAAAACATCATCTGGAGGAAGTGTTTCTGCTAAATAAATTTGAATTAAAATGAATCCGTCATAAAATCATTTCTAACACCTTTTAACGAATCATTTATTTTTAAAATATTACTAGCTATTGCATTGTTCTTTTATAACTTAATGAGCTTTGCTCAAGTAGAAGAAATACCTAAATACAAGGTATTAAATATTGATTTGTATACTGATATTATAAAAATGGATAGTGTTTATTTTGCGGCTTATAATACCTGCGATATAAAAACCCAAGCTTCTATTTATGCTGATGATATTGAATTTTTTCATGATAAGGGTGGTTTATTAACTAATAAAAAAGAGCTTTTAAAGTCTTTAAAAGAGAATATCTGTAATAAGGTAACAAGAACTTTAATTAAAGGAAGTGTAGAAGTGTATCCTATAAAAAAATATGGTGCCATACAAATTGGTTATCATATGTTCTATAATAAACTAGAACCAAAAGCAAAACCGACTCCTAGTAAGTTTGTTGTAGTTTGGAAAAAAGAAAATAACAATTGGAAAATGACAAAAGTTATTAGCCTTCATTAAAAATATTTAAAAAACTGTAATCATTAGAATAGCTAACTCTAATAACAGTACTAATACTTGGTTTTATTAGTTTACTTGGTAAGTCGTCGTTTTGTATAAAACGACGCTTACTTTTTTATACTGAACTTGTTTTAGTGACACATTAAATTTATTTAAAAGAGTCCATTCTTAGGGAGTCTTAGTAAACATAACATTAAAAATTTATTTGCCAGAAAAAGAGTTTTTCTCAATTGAATAAAAAATCTAATTTCACTAACTTCTGATATAATTCTTTAACATGAATGTTATAATAGTATAAGTTTTAATCAATTTGACACAATCATTTAGAATTTTTAACATCTAAATAAAAACAATGATTGTAAGAAAAATAGTAGTTAGCCGTAATTATAAAAAATCGAATATTGACTTTATTTATTTTTAATATTTATCAGTAAAATTGATGTTTAGCGAAGATAATTTGAACTTTAAAACATAATAAACTGCTTACAGCACATTACAAAATTAACTACTTTATTTTAGTTTACTTACGAAAGTCCTACGAATTTTCCTTTGGTTCGTTTTCTTTTACTAATTTGGTTGCTAGACAACACAACTAGTCATATTTAAAAACATCGTCAAGTATTAATAAGTAATTATAAAAAATGAAAAAATTTACTATTGTTTTCAGCTTACTTCTTTTAGTATCAAATTCTGTAAATGCTCAATGGAGTAATCGCTATCCAAAAGTTGATGGGTATGGTCATCATGTCTATTTAGAAGGGTATGAGCTGCCTGTCTTAAATTCAGGACCGACAGACCCTGCACCATCACCAATGAATAATCAAGTAGTTTTTTCAGCTAAAGGTTGGTTGTGGATGATGAACCTTGAAACATTTGAAGCTAAAAGGATAACTTTTTCTTCTAATATGGATTCTAGACCAAATTGGTCACCAGATGGTACTAAAATAGTTTTTGTAAGAGATAACTCACTTGACACCCATTTGGTTCTTTTAGATTTAAATTCTAATAAAGAAACGCTACTGATGAACTCAAACGCTTTAGATTTAGATCCTATTTTTTCAACGGATGGAAACTTTGTTTATTACTCATCGGCAAAAAACGGATCATTAGACCTTTGGAAAATTAATATCAAAACACGAGAAAGCACTCTTTTAACTCAAGAAAATAGTCTTGAACGTCTTCCTGTTCCAATACTTGATGGTAAAAAAATCGTTTACCTTCACAAAAAAGGGTTTTCCTATGATTCCATTGAATTGCTAGATTTAGAAAATGGAGTTTCTACTCCCATCATCGAAGAAAATTTTGCATCTCAAGCTGCCTTTTCTTTATCTAAAGACAATACTACATTGGTCTATACATGGCCAAATGGGGATGATTATGAGCTTCATTTATTAAATATCTTAATTCCAGAAAGTAAAATGCTTCTCACCAAAAGTAATGGACTCCCTTTATCACCAAAGTTTAGCGATGATGGTCAATGGGTCTATTTCTCTGAAAACAACAAAATGGAAACTTCAGAAATAAAAAGGATATCAGTGAATGGAGGCTCGACTGAAGTCTTATCTATAAAGAAATGGGATTGGAGAACTGAAACGAGTAAATTAAAAATCACTAGTCGTGTTGATGGAAAAATAGATGCTGTTAGGATGAGCATTACAGACCAAAATGGACATCCGATAATTCCTAATTCTGGTTTAGTCCATTCTGAAGGACAAAATGGAATTGTGTTTTTCTATTCACCTGGAGAAATTGAAGTAGAAGCTCCTGTTGGCAATCTTATAATAAGTGCCGTTCATGGTTTTTCGACGAAAAAACAAACCCAAAAAATTAAATTAGAAGCAAACACAAAAGAAACTGAAATAGAATTAAATAGCATTTGGAACGCAAATAAAGAAGGGTGGTACTCTGCAGACACTCATTTTCATCTTAATTATGGAGGCACTAGTCAATTGGAAATTAAAGATATACTATTAGACCTTAAAGCCGAAGACATTGATGTGGCTTTTCCATTAGTTGCTAACCTAGGAAATCGTTTTCTTCAACAAGAACTTTTCGGTTTGAAAAATGAAGAAATACCGATGATATCTTTCGGACAAGAGGTGCGTTCGCATTTTTTAGGTCATTTAAACCTACTTGGAACCAAAGAGTTATACTGGCCATGGGTTTGGGGACCCAAGTATGATATTTATGGGGCTGACGACAGACTTAATGCATCACCACTTAGGTTTGCACGCAAACAAGGTGGATTAGGAGGATATGTTCATCCTGTTGCTATTAAAGAACCATTTAAAAAAGGAGGTGGCAGTTCCATACCTATCGGTTTAGTAGCAGATGCTGTTTTGGAAGAAGTAGATATGTTAGAGATAGGATGTCTTTGGACAGATGAAACTGGGACAGCTTCTTTATGGCACGAAATTCTTAACCTAGGTGTTCCTATTGCATTATCTGCTGGTAGCGACGTGATGAATGATCTCTATAGAACAATGGCTATCGGAGCAACAAGAATGTATGTAAAGCCTGAAGGGGAATTAACTATTGAAAATTACTTAGAAGCACTTAAAAAAGGAAGGAGTTTTATGAGTAATGGTCCACAAATTTTATTTACAGTGGAAGGTTACGAGGTCGGTGATGTTCTAAAAACTAAAAATAATAAAGCCAATTGGAAGCTTATAGTTCATTCTCCTGTTTCATATGAAAAAATAGAAATATTTGTAAACGGTATTGTAGTTACTACTAAAAAAAGCAAGAATGGTACAAGTGAAACCTATAGCGGCTCCATTGAAATTCCAAAAGGTGGATGGGTAACAGCAAGAGCTTCTGGAAGTAAATCTGAATGGCCAATGATGGACAGCTATGCATTTGCAGAGAGTTCACCTATATGGTTTAACGAAGTTGGCAGCACTATGCCTGACACTAAAATTAATGCAGCCAATAAACTCCTTAAAATTTTAGAAACCTCAGAAAAAAGATTAAAACTAGGATATGGCAAAACTGAGATTCCTATTCTAATGGAACAATTTTCTAAGGCAAGGGAAAAATTGGTAAATATTATGGCAGGTAACAAAAAATAAAAAACATTTCACACATAAATACTTTAATAAAAAATCTTATTTCTTCTTTAAATACTCTTCAATATCAGCAATATGATGTTGCAAAGCTTGAGCAGAAATCTGAATTTCTTTTATTAAAAGTGCTAAAGAAATTATTAATAGAATAAGTGCAACTCCAAATATGTAGACTGCAATTGTATGGTAATTAATGTAAATCAAAAACATCGTCAATACACAAAAAAGCAAGCTTGTAATTCCAAATATTTGCATCCATCGTGTTAAATTTAAACGTAATTTTAAATTCTGAATCTGTCTTAACAAAGAATCTTCTTGCCTCTCTAAAAACTTATCATGTAAGTTTCTGATCACTGATGCATAAGCTAAAAATCGATTCGTATATGCAAGCATTATTAATGAAATTGCAGAAAATAATAAAGCTGGTGTTGTTAAAGTAAGTTCATCCATACATTGACAAAAATAAATAATATTTTCTATTTAAAACTGATAAAATCATTTTCTGTACTTTTGAAATATGAAAAATAAATTTTTCTTTTTTACCTTCATTTTTAGTTTAACACTTTTCGCACAAAAAATACCAAACGGTTTTGTGTATGTTTCTGATATTGATGCTACGATACAATCTGAATTAAGATATTTAAACGCTAGTAATTTTATTGGAAAAACAATTGACGGTTATGATGACAGCTGTGTGATTGTCACCAAAGAAACTGCTGATGCGTTGCATAAAGTGCAAACTATTTTAGCTAAAAAGGGCTTAAGTCTCAAAATTTTTGATGCATATAGACCACAGCAAGCTGTAAATCATTTTGTAAAATGGGCAAAAGTTTTGAATGACACTTTAATGAAACACGAATATTACCCACAAGTTCCAAAGTCAGAATTATTTAAAAGAGGTTTTATTGCGGAAAAATCTGGTCACACAAGAGGAAGTACTGTCGATTTAACAATAGTTGACATAAAAACAGGTAAAGAATTAGATATGGGAAGTATTTATGATTTCTTTGGAATTGAATCCCATCCTTTATATAAAAATATAAATGAACGTCAGAAAAAAAATAGATTGTATTTGCGTAAAATAATGCTAGACAATAACTTTAATCCTTATGATAATGAATGGTGGCATTTTACTTTGAGAAATGAACCTTTTCCTGAAACATATTTCAATTTTCCTGTCAAAAAATAAGTTTTAACAAATTCTAAACAAGTTCATTAAAAATCGGCATTATATTTGTAATGTAATTGTCAGCAATTTATATATCAATGAAATCATTTTTTAAGTCTTTACTAATTCTAAGTTGTATTTTTATATCTACTTCGCTATTTGCGCAATTAGACAATAATAATGGTAGCGAAAAGGAAGGTAATATAAAAGTAATTGTCAAAAACAATTCCAAAGAAGTCAAGATACCAAAGTCCTTAGAATTAGTTGGTAAAGAAGGTTTTAAAAAAGCTTATGACAAAGAAAAAGAAAAGCTAAAACAACAACAAGAAGAAGCGGCTTTAAATAATAAAGGTATTTTAACAAAAGAGCAACTTAACAATTTAAGAATCAAAGAAATGTATGGCAAACGTGAAATAAAAAAAGTTGATAGCCATCAAGGAAATTTTTTAACACTTTCGAAAACCCTGACACTTTCTTTTAGAGACTTTGGCGCTATAGATGGCGATATTATTGGAATATATCATAATAGTATTTTAATCGTACAAAAAACAACACTCAACCAACATTACCAATCCTTTAAAATACATTTAGAAAAAGGTGATAACAAAATTGAAATATTAGCTTTAAATCAAGGCTCACTTGGCGCTAATACTGCTCAATATAAACTAGTTAACGGTTCTGGATTAAAAATAGCATCACAATATTGGTTTTTAGCAACTGGTGCTAGAGCTATTTTTAATGTTACAAAAAGCGAATAAAATAGACTACGAAATCGTTTTCGCTGATTTTAAAAACTCAAGTTTTTTTATTCTTTATAAAACAGTTATTTTTGTATTTCCATTATATAGAATAAAGATATAATTTATACAATAAACAAGACTCATTAACAATGAAAAAAATAACTAAACAGACCTATTTAGACTGGTACAAAGACATGCTTTTTTGGCGTAAATTCGAAGACAAATTAGCTTCTGTTTACATTCAACAAAAAGTAAGAGGTTTCTTACACTTGTACAATGGTCAGGAAGCTATTTTAGCAGGAGCAATTCATGCTATGGATTTATCAAAAGATAAAATGATAACTGCTTATAGAAATCATGTACAACCAATTGGTATGGGAGAAGACCCTAAACGTGTGATGGCAGAATTGTATGGTAAAGTTACTGGTACTTCAAAAGGAATGGGAGGTTCTATGCATATTTTCTCTAAAGAATTTGGTTTTTATGGAGGTCATGGAATTGTTGGTGGTCAAATACCATTAGGAGCAGGTATTGCTTTTGGTGATAAATATAAAGGAAGTGATGCTGTTACCTTAACTTGCTTTGGTGATGGAGCTTCCAGACAAGGTTCTTTACATGAAGCTTTTAACATGGCAATGTTATGGAAATTACCAGTAGTTTTTATCGTTGAAAACAATGGTTATGCAATGGGTACTTCCGTAGAAAGAACCGCAAATCATACAGATATTTGGAAACTAGGTTTAGGATATGAAATGCCTTGTGGACCTGTAGATGCCATGAATCCTATTAAAGTTGCTGAAGCTGTAGATGAAGCTATACAGAGAGCAAGACGTGGAGATGGACCAACTTTCTTAGAAATGAAAACATACAGATACAGAGGACACTCAATGTCTGACGCACAACATTATAGAACGAAAGACGAAGTTGAAGAATACAAAAAAATTGATCCTATTACACAAGTTTTAGATATCATTAAAGAAAAAAACTACGCAACAGAAGAAGAAATAGCTGCAATTGTTAAAGATGTAAAAAAGAGAGTAAACGAATGTGAGAAATTCGCAGAAGACTCTCCTTATCCAGAAGCACAACAAATGTATGATATGGTATATGAACAAGAAGATTATCCTTTTATAAGTTAAGATATGGCTACAATTATAAACATGCCAAGATTAAGTGACACCATGGAAGAAGGTGTTGTGGCAAAATGGTTAAAAAGTGTTGGAGATAAAATTGAAGAAGGTGATATTTTAGCTGAAATAGAAACCGATAAAGCAACTATGGAATTTGAATCTTTCCATGAAGGAACCTTATTATACATAGGTATTAAAGAAGGTGAGACTTCTCCTGTAGATGTTTTACTGGCTATTATTGGTGAAGAAGGTGAAGATATTTCTACAATTTTAAATACAAGTTCAGAACCAGAAGTAAAAAAAGAAGAAGAAGTAATCGAAGAAACTACTTCTGATGCTTCGGATAAAGAAGCTGTCACGATTCCTGACGGAATACAAGTAATAACGATGCCTCGTTTAAGTGACACTATGACTGATGGTACCATAGCAACATGGTTAAAGAAAGTTGGAGACGCTGTTGAAGAAGGTGACATGCTTGCTGAAATTGAAACTGATAAAGCAACAATGGAATTTGAATGTTTCTACGAAGGAACTATATTATACATTGGTGTTCAAGAAGGAGAAACTGCTCCTGTAGATAGCTTATTAACGATCATTGGTCCTGCTGGAACAGATGTTTCTAAAATAGTTGCTAATCATATCGATAGTTCTTCTAGCGAAGAAACAACTTCACCTGAAAAGAAAGAAGAAAAGATAGAAGAAAAGATAGAAGAAAAAACTGTTGAAACTAAATCACCTGTAACTACGAATAACTCTGGAGGGCGAATTTTCGCTTCACCATTGGCAAAGAAAATTGCTTTAGATAAAGGAATAAAATTAGCAGATGTAAATGGTTCTGGTGAAAACGGAAGAATCATTAAAAAAGATGTAGAAAATTATACTCCTGCTGTAAAAGTTGAGATTCCTTTACCAAGTTCTGCTCCTACTGTAAGTTATGTTGCTGCGGGTGAAGAAAAATCTGAAGAAATTAAAAACTCTCAAATGCGTAAAGCAATTGCGAAGTCTTTAGGAAACTCTAAATTTACTGCTCCTCACTTCTACTTAAATGTTGAAGTTGATATGGACAATGCAATGGCTTCTAGAAAAATAATAAATGCAATTCCGGATGTTAAAGTATCTTTTAATGATATGGTTGTAAAAGCATGTGCAATGGCATTGAAAAAACATCCAAAAGTAAATACTTCTTGGACAGAAGCAAATACAATTATTCACAGTCATATTCATATTGGTGTTGCGGTTGCTGTTGCTGATGGTTTATTGGTGCCCGTTATAAAACATACAAACCAATTAAGTTTAACTCAAATTGGTGCTACTGTTAGAGATTTAGCAGGAAAAGCAAGAGACAAAAAGATTAAAGTTGATGAAATGCAAGGAAGTACTTTTACCGTTTCTAACTTAGGAATGTTTGGTATTGAAAGCTTTACCTCAATCATAAATCAACCAAATTCTGCTATTTTATCTGTTGGTGCAATTATTGAGAAACCAGTTGTTAAAAACGGACAAATAGTTGTTGGGAACACTATGAAATTGACTTTAGCATGCGATCACAGAACTGTAGATGGCGCTGTTGGAGCTCAATTTCTACAAACATTAAAAACTTTTATAGAGAATCCTGTTACGATGTTAGCATAGATTTTACTTTATTTCATAAAGTGTAAAATCCCAATCTTTAAAGATTGGGTTTTTTTTGTATTTAAGATACTTTTTCTATAAAGTTTAAACCAAAAAAAATAATTTAATTTATGAAAAGGATACATCATAAAAACGATTTATTTTTTATTGAGTAAATTACATTCGATTAAAGAATAGCACTACAATATGAATTCAAATTTAGCAGTACTTATAGATGGAGATAATATACCTTCAGCACATGTAAAAGAAATGATGGAGGAAATTGCGAAGTATGGAAACCCAACTATTAAAAGGATTTATGGTGATTGGACAAACCCTCATTTGTCTAAATGGAAAAAACTACTTCTTGAAAATGCAATTACGCCTATTCAACAGTATGCATATACAACAGGAAAGAATGCAACAGACTCAGCCATGATTATTGATGCTATGGATATTCTTTATTCTGAAAAGGTCAGTGGTTTTTGCTTGGTTTCAAGTGATAGTGATTTTACAAAACTAGCCACTCGATTAAGAGAAGCTGGCATGCAAGTTATTGGTATAGGAGAGAGAAAAACACCTACACCCTTCATCGTAGCATGTGATAAGTTTATTTACATAGAAATCCTTAGAAATCAAGCTAGTAAGAAAGAGGATATTAATAAAAATGATAAAACCGAAGAAAGCATTGATAAAATTACTCCAAGAGTAATTAAGCTATTGTCTACTACTATTAGGGATTTATCAGATGAAGATGGTTGGGCTTTTCTAGGGGATGTTGGGAGTTTAATCCAAAAAAAAGAACCTAATTTTGATTCTCGAAACTATGGATTTGAAAAATTAACTCCTTTAATTAAATCTATTGGAAGTTTCGAACTTGAACAGCGAGAAAATTCAAAAAGTAGGCATAAGTTAATTTTTGTAAAAAATAAAGAAAAGCGCACATCAAAAGCTAAGAACAGATAAATTATCAAAAGAATTTTCTGACGCAAATGCATTGCTTCATTTCTAATATTCATTTTGGATAGAAAGGCATAATTTATGATTAATAATTTAGTCTTTTATACATCGTAAGAAACCTGATTTCATAAATTTTAATTACTTCATTAAAAGACGTATAAACTGCCGGCTTTATTTTTATATTTAATTTAAATGAAAAACTTAAAAGAGAAACTTAAAAACCCTGTTTGGTATTCATTGAATGAAACTCATAATACGTTTCTTTTAGAGTTTGATGGAGTTCAATTTTACCAACCAGACGTTTGTGTTTTTGGCGCTTTTTTTGATGCTAGTAAAACAACTAAAGCATTAAATGAATATTCTAAAATAGCAGATAAATTCTTTTTAGTTACAGAAAACCAAACACCAATTATAGATACTAAAAATGTTATTTTAGAGAAAAAGATTGATGGTTGTCAAATGGTTTTAGAAAACTTAGTAGATCTTGAGATAACAGAAAACATTGTTTTACTAACAGATGATTATATTGATGAAATTTATGATTTAATTTGGTTGGTGATGCCTGGATTTTATAAAAGAAGAGGCTTTGAAATGGGCAAATACTTTGGAATATTTAAAGATAGTAAGCTCGTTTCAATTACTGGTCAAAGAATGCAAACTAATGATTTCATTGAAGTTAGCGGAGTAGTTACACATCCCAACTATACAAAAAGAGGCTATGCTAAACAATTAGTTGCTTATACCACAAAAGATATTTTAAAAGAAAAAAAAACACCTATTTTACATACAAACAAAGGGAATACGGCAATTCCGATTTACGAAAAGATTGGATATAAATTAACTAGAGATATGAATTGGTGGTTGTTTCGAAAGAAATAAAAAATGGTATAATCTTTAAAATATACTAATTTAAATAAAAAAACGCTCGAAAAATTCGAGCGTTTTGTATGATTTTTTGTGCTGTTTTACTAGAAATCTTGATTTAAATCCCAAGCTTCTAAAGTTTCTTTTAAAGTCTTGATAAACATTCCTCCTAAAGCACCGTTTACAACTCTATGATCATAAGAATGAGAGACAAACATTTTCTGTCTAATTCCAATAAAATCTCCATCTGGTGTTTCTATTACTGCAGGAACTTTACGAATGGCTCCTAATGCTAAAATTGCAACTTGTGGTTGATTAATTATGGGCGTGCCCATTACGGAACCAAAGCCACCTACGTTAGATACAGTATAAGTTCCTCCTTGAATATCGTCTGGTTTTAATTTATTATTTCTTGCTCTGTTTGCTAAATCGTTTACAGCTTTAGTCATACCCACTAAATTTAATTGATCTGCATTTTTAATAACAGGTACAATTAAGTTTCCATCAGGTAAAGCTGCTGCCATTCCTAAATTAATGTTCTTTTTCTTTATAATAGTATCACCACTAATGGCAATATTAATCATTGGGTATTTCTTAATAGTAGTTGCAATTGCTTGCATTAAAATAGGAGTAAATGTTAGCTTCTCTCCTTCTCTTTTTAAGAAACCATCTTTTACTTTATCTCTCCATTTTACAATATTAGTTACGTCAATTTCAATGAACGATTGTACATGTGCAGAAGTCTGAATAGAATCTACCATATGTTTGGCAATCAATTTACCCATTCTACTCATTTCTATAATTTCATCTTCTCCATTTACAGAAACTGGTGCAACTTTAGCAACCGCCTTCTCAACTTGTTTTGGAGCTTCAACTTTTACAGACGTTTTAGCTGGTTTAACTTCAGAAGAATTTCCTCTATTTTCAATATAAGATAAAATATCATCTTTGGTAACTCTTCCATCTTTTCCAATACCAGATATCGTTTCTAGTTCTTCCATAGAAACACCCTCTTTTTTAGCAATATTTCTTACTAATGGAGAGTAAAACTTACCTGAATCAGAAGTTTTTGTTATCGGAGTTGACACAACTTCAACAGCCTTTTCAATTGTTTTTTCTAAAGCTATAACCTCCTTTGAGGTCTTATTTTTTGTTTCTTTAACTACTGAAGAATTTTCACTACCAACAGTTTCTATAATTGCAATAGTTTCTCCTACAGCAATAATGGAATCTTTTTCGAATAAAATTTCTGTTAAAGTTCCTTCTACTTCACTAGGAACTTCAGAATCTACCTTATCTGTTGCAATTTCCACAACAGCTTCATCTAAATCTATGGTATCTCCTACTTCTTTTAACCAAGAAGTAATAGTCGCCTCAGCAACACTTTCTCCCATTTTTGGTAACTTCAATTCAAATCTTGCCATTTCTATCTGGTTTTCAGAATGCAAAAATACTAAAAATCAATGACTGAATACTAATTTTTAATAGTAAAAATAACATTAAGAAATATTAAATATTATATTATTCGTAAAATAAAAAGTAAAAAAATCAATTATAATATACAATAACCCTATTTTATACCATAAATTTATTAAATTAATAATTTATTGAATGCATTTTTAGGTTCTAATAAAATTTTCAAGAGTTTAACCTCTTCTTAATTCTTATTAAATAGATAAAGAAAGTATGTTTAACTTACCATTTAAGTCCTCTAAGGAAATAATTTTTATTTCCTTAGTTTGGTTTAGTTTACCAAAATTATGAAAAATAGTAACTTTTAAATACACTGGCAAAGCATTACTACTAGTTGTTTTTCCAAAATATGAAATATTAAACAACCATTCTCCTTTATCCTTAGAAGTCATAAAAAACTCTTCCAAACCAAACCCTTGCTGCTTCTCTTTTGAAATTCTTCCCGGTTCATTTTTTTGAGTATGAGACCAAGTGAAGTATCTGTTTTGTGGGTTTACAATTTGTAAGTCAAATTCAGCATCAAAAGCGTTCCACTCAAATACTATTCTAGTATTAAATTTTATATTATTAGTATAGAATTCTGGTATTAAATTTTGTTTTAGTTTATTTTTATATAAAGCCACTAAATTTTTATACTCATAATTGACTGTTTTTCTTAACCCGGAAAAACTACTTACTTGATTATATCTATTCTTGTCAATAATATTATATATATCCTGAGCTTTTTCATATTCTTTTCTTTCTATGTTAATTAAAGCTAAATTTCGATATAATTGTGAATTTTCTGGATATATTTTAATTGCTTTTTGGTATAAACGACTAGCTTCATCTAACATTTTGTATTCTTCGTATTTATAGGCTAAAGCAAGTAATGTTTCTAATTTTCTACCTTCTTTTAATTCTAAAATATTAGACAATATTCTATTAAGCATATACGGGTTGTTCCAGTTTTTAAAATAACTAGCTACATTGATAAAAAACCCTACAGTATCTCCATATTTTTTTCTTTGAATTAAATAGTTAGAATACGCTTCCTCAATAGTCTTAGATGTTTGTAAAACTTTTATATAAGGCTTACTTGTTACAGATGCTGAAAAAACATTTGCGTCTTCATTATAAGTTGGTGTTGTTCCTAATTTAATCTCTTTTTTTACTTTACCTCTCGCAGATGGTGACCCTGTTTTTGTTGTTATTAATAAAACTCCATTTGCTCCAATTGTTCCATATTTATTAGTAGCTGCTAATCCCTTTAAGTAGGTAATACTTTTAATATTATCTGGATTAATAAAATCAGTTTTGGACACATAACCAGTATTTCCGGCCCCAGAATTACTTTGAGACAATGGAACTCCATCTAAAACGACTAATCCATACTGATTTCCAGTCATAGTCATATTCATTCCTCTCCCTAAGAACTGGCTTAAATCGACTTTTGTTTGGGCTGTATTATTTTGAATTGTTAAGCCAGAAAATTGTCCTTTAACTGCCTGCTTAACATCTGTATCTAATTGAGAAATCTCTTTTTCTCCTATAGATTGTATTGAATAACCAATCTTATTTTTATTCTCTAAGGTATTTCCTGTATTTACAAGTTCTTTAACATTAGAAACGATAACAATCTCATCCAATATTTGACTTCCATCTGTAAGTAAAATGTCTTTAATTCCACTTTGTCTTGTTCTAATTCGAAAAGTATTCTTACCCAGATAACTAAATGATAAGACATCTTCTTTAGGCACTATTATTGTATATTCTCCTTTATCATTTGTAATTACGCGCTTCTTGCTTAGCTTAGCAACTATATTTACCCCACTTAATGGCCCTGAAATATCTTTTACAACACCTCTCAAAGTAACAACAAAATTATTTTTAGTTTTATTTACTTCCTTTTCACTTAAGTCAAAATATGTGCCTTTTGATAATTCAGCTACCTTTCTTAAATTAATAATATTAGAATCAGGTACACTTGAAATTATCTTAATAGGTTTTAAAAACACCTTAGGAAAATCATCAATAAACTCGTTTCCATCTGTAAAAAATAAAATTTCATCTCCTAATGAAATCTCTTTTAGATTTTCAAATGAAGAAACACCATCGTAAACTGTTTTTATTAATTCCTTTTTCAACAACTTCCAATCACTATTGTTTATTTCAAAAGATTCATTTGATATAATTTGATTACTGAATTTAATTAAATTTAATGTGAGATTGGTATTCGTTTTAAAATAGGAGTTTAAAAATTCCATCTCGTTTGATAGTTCTTTATCTATCATACTATATGAAGTATCCCAAAAAAGAGTAACTTTTTTTTCTTCTTGAGAAAATACAGTAAAAAAAGAAAGAATTAAACTAAGAATAAGCATGTTTTTTTTCATAACATATTTTTCCTATAATATACAAAAAAAGTTATGATACCCAGTCTTTTGGGTGCTGTAAAACAACGATCAATCTTTCTTCTTCAGAATCTTTTGCTGGGTGATGGTTATATTTCCATTGTACTATTGGCGGTAAACTCATTAGAATACTTTCTATTCTTCCGTTTGTTTTTAAACCAAAAAGTGTTCCTCTATCATGCACTAAATTGAATTCTACATAACGTCCACGTCTAACTTCTTGCCAATCTTTGTGCTCTTTTGAGAACTCAATATCTTTTCTTTTTTCGACAATAGGCACATAACTTTCTAAAAAGCTGTTCCCAATTTCTGTGACAAAACTGAACCTATCTTTAATTGAGATCTTATCCGTTTCTTTTAAATAATCAAAGAATAAACCTCCAATTCCGCGAGCTTCATTTCTGTGTGAATTCCAAAAATATTCATCACACGTTTTTTTAAACTTCGGATAAAACCCCAAATCATGTTGATCACAGGCATTTTTACAGGTTTGATGAAAGTGCACAGCATCTTCGTCAAATAAATAATACGGAGTTAAATCCTGACCTCCACCAAACCATTGGGTTACAATGTTTCCTGCTTCGTCATACATTTCAAAATAACGCCAATTCGCATGTACCGTTGGTACAAAAGGATTTACTGGATGCAAAACCAAGCTCAAACCACAAGCAAAGAAATTTCCTTCTTTTACTTTAAATTGGTTTCTTAAAACTTCTGGCAATTCTCCATAAACAGCAGAAATATTTACACCTCCTTTTTCAAAAATAGCTCCGTTTTCAATAACACGCGTTCTTCCACCTCCACCTTCTTCTCTTTCCCAGATATCTTCTTCAAAGGTTGCAATCCCATCAACTTCTTCTAATTTAGAAGTAATTTGGTCTTGTAAGTTTTCTAGGTATTTATAAAACTGATCTTTCATCTTCTTGATTTAATAAAGCTACCGTTTTTACGGATGCAGCTGTTACAGACAATGGTAAAACGATAATAATCCCCAAAACAGGAATTAACAAACACAACATAAAAACAATTCCGTTTCCAATAGAAACTCCTTTGTTTTTAGCAATGAAATTGATACTTTCCTTATAGTTTAAATGCCTTTCTAATGTATAATCCATATTTCCAAAACCTGCATAATATGCTTGTACTAGAACCAATAAAATAGTAGAAAAAATATTTACTATGGGAATAAACTTTAATAATAAAATAGGAATTGTAATCAAGATTTCTTTTCCTAAATTTCTGATATTAATTCTAATTCCTCTCCATAATTGCTCCTGGAAAGTAGTTTTTGTGTGATTATGCTTTAAACTTCCATTGATATGAATTTCTATCTTTTCTGAAACAGTACTCATAAATGGCGCTGATAATGCTAAAATAATATGCTTGTACAAAATTAAGCCGATCACTAAAACAAAAATGGCTCCGATAAAAGAAGTAATTATAGTGACGGTTTCTTTACCCCAATCCCAAATCCATATTTTAGCTAAAAAGACACCAATAGTATCCGACAAAACATACGCTATAAAACCAATAACTGTTGCCGTTAGAATGCTGATTACAATCGGAATTATAAAATATTGCCATAGTTTTAGTTTAGATATTAAACTAAAAGCACCTGCGTAACCTCTAATACCTGAAAGTATATTTTTAATCATTAGCGTTGGTTTGCGTTAGCGATTGAAATGACATCCTTTTATGAGTTTACGAATAAAAGATAAAATGGAAAGCGCGACCTTTAGGTAACGCCCAAAATAATACTATCTTTTTAAGAAACTTTATATTCTTTTACGGCATCAACAAATGCTTTTGCATTTTCTACAGGAATATTTGGTAAAATTCCATGTCCTAAATTTACAATATATCGGTCTTTCCCAAATTCGTTAATCATTTGATGCACCATTTTTTTGATTTCCGCTGGTGGAGACAATAACCTTGATGGATCGAAATTACCTTGTAACGTAATATTTCCTCCTGATAAATAACGTGCGTTTCTTGCAGAGCATGTCCAATCTACACCCAAAGCTGAAGCGCCAGATTTTGACATATCTCCTAAAGCAAACCAGCAACCTTTTCCGAAAGCAATTACAGGTGTAACATCTTTTAAAGCATCTATAATTTGCTGCATATATTGCCAAGAAAATTCTTGATAATCTACTGGAGATAACATGCCTCCCCAAGAATCAAAAAGCTGAACAGCGTTTACACCTGCTTCAACTTTTGCTTTTAAATAGGCAATTGTTGTATCTGTTATTTTTTGTAATAATGAGTGCGCAACAACAGGATTTGTAAAACATAATTCTTTTGCTTTATCGAAGTTTTTAGAACCTTGACCTTGCACGCAATAGCATAAAATAGTCCACGGTGAACCTGCAAAACCAATTAATGGAATATCGTCATTTAGCTTTTCTTTAGTTGCTTTTATCGCTTCCATTACATACCCTAGAGATTCATGAACATCAGGTACAATTACGCGATCTAAATCTTTTTGAGTACGAATTGGGTTTGGTAAATAAGGTCCAAAATCAGGTTTCATTTCCACTTCAATATTCATTGCTTGTGGAATGACCAAAATATCTGAAAATAGAATTGCAGCGTCCATACCGTATCTTCTAATTGGTTGCACGGTAATTTCTGATGCTAATTCTGGTGTTTGACAACGTGTAAAGAAATCATATTTCTTTTTAATTACCTGAAATTCTGGTAAATATCTTCCTGCTTGACGCATCATCCAAACTGGTGGCCTGTCTACAGTTTCTCCTTTTAAAGCTCTTAAAAATAAGTCGTTTTTAATCATAATTTTTATAACTCTAGAAATTTTATTTTCTTGTTTGTCTTCTTAATTTTTACAATATGATAAGGCTGTATTATTACTGAAGTAACCATACTCATTGGTTTTGGGCCTTCTGTTTTTACTTTAATCAAAAAAGTATCACCTTCTTTTACAGCTTCTATAATTTCAACTGAAAACCCTCCTGAATTTCTAACTTTATCAATACAAACAATTACCATTTCTTTTGAAAAATCAATAGCATTTTCGAATGTTTTAGAAATTTTATTTGTAGTATCAGTCTTTAAAAGAAAAGACTTCCATTCCTCTTTTGAAGAAATTACAATGTTCTCTTTTTTAAAGCCTTCTGCGCCATTTCCAAATAAGCTTCCTTTAGACAGCGAAGTAAAACCTCCTTCATCGTTTTTAGGACAACCTACTAACAAAAAACTAAAGAGAATCATAATTACTGTTTTCATAATTTACATTTTTGAAACTGCCAACATTGCTTTATCAACCGCTTCTGCTATTTTTTTAATGTCTTTATCTGAAATTGCTGATGATAGAAACCAAGCTTCGAATTGACTTGGTGGCAAAAACACACC
>CEST01085955.1_pt1 | contig 17771 bp, 11 predicted proteins | sample 326921 | NCBI WGS metagenome assembly CEST01 (sample SAMEA2621509, study PRJEB7988) | marine metagenome | biome: marine biome (ENVO:00000447); feature: surface water layer (ENVO:00002042); material: "saline water (ENVO:00002010), including plankton (ENVO:xxxxxxxx)" | depth 5 m
TTTGTTGGATACCAAACCAAAGGAATTACTTCTGACAGAGAAGCAATTGATGTAGATGAAAATTTTAGTTTTTTTAATCCGAAATTGGGTTTGACTTACAAAATTAATGGTCAAAACAGCTTGTACGCTTCTTTTGCAGTTGCAAATAGAGAACCAAATAGAAACGATTTTGAAAGTAGTATTGTAACTAATAATAAAGTAAAACACGAAACCCTTTTTGATTATGAATTAGGATGGCGTTTAAAAAGTGAAAACTTTAAATTGAATACCAATATCTATTTTATGGATTATGATAATCAGTTGGTTTTAAGAGGTGATTTAGATGATGTAGGCGCTGCAATTAGAGTTAACTCTAAAGAGAGTTATCGTTTAGGCTTAGAGATTGATGCAGATATTACACTATCTGAACAGTTTTCAATAAGACCAAATATTGCGTTTAGTTCTAACAAAAATCTAAATTTTACAAGATCTTTGAACGGAAATATTAAAAATTTAGGAACTACTAATTTGTCTTTTTCGCCAAATATTGTTGCTGGAAACAGCATTAATTATCAACCTGTAGAAAATTTACAAATAGCCTTTTTATCTAAATATGTAGGAGAACAATTTATGAGTAATTTAGATAGTACTGTATCTGGCATTGATGTTTTAGATAGTTTTCTTACGAATGATTTAAATATTGTGTATCAAATAAATACGAATAAAATATTTAAATCTGTAATTTTTTCTGTGTTGGTAAATAATATTTTTAATGAAGAGTATGTTGCCAGAGGTTATTATGGAACTTTTGATTTTGATGGTGGAAGTGGAACTACAATAACTGGAGATTATGCAGGTTTTTATCCGCAAGCCACCAGAAACTTTTTAGTTGGAGTAACATTAAAATTTTAAAAAACAACACTTTTTAGTCGATTTTGATTAAAAAAACAAAGAAAACGAGCTTTTTTCATCGAAAAAGGCTCGTTTTTTCGTATATTGCAGATTCATGAAAGATTCTTATACTTACTACAAAAGAAACACCAAAGCTTATAATTTTGATTTTTGCATTTTAAAAAATCAATCTAATAAACTTGCCTCCTCTGCTTTCTAGTTTTTTTGTCCGATACTTTTTTCAAAAAAATCACCCCTACTAAAATATTAAATTTCAATTAAAAAGTGTTACGCACTTCTTTAAAATTCTACTTATGAAAATACTTCACGTTAAAAGAGAAACTAAATATCAAAAATACTATTCTTCAGCAATGGGAATGTTAAACTCAAGAGTTACTTACATTAAAAAATATTTTTTAGGGATTCCTTTCAAAACAATCCATAAATACAGAGAAACTTATTATGGAGAGATGAAAGAGTGTGATGATTGTAATCTATTTATTTAAACTTAATTTATCAAAAATTATATTTATGAGACAACTTAAAATTGCTAAACAGGTTACCAATCGTGATTCAGAATCTTTAGATAAATATTTTCAAGAAATTAGTAAAATTGATCTTATTACTGCGGATGAAGAAGTAGAGTTAGCTTTAAAAATTAAAACGGGAGACAGTAGCGCCTTAAATGCATTAGTTAGTGCAAATTTAAGGTTTGTTGTTTCTGTATCAAAACAATACCAGGGGCAAGGTTTAAAATTATCTGACTTAATAAATGAAGGCAACTTAGGCTTGGTAAAAGCTGCAAAACGATTTGATGAAACTAGAGGTTTTAAGTTTATTTCTTATGCTGTGTGGTGGATTCGCCAATCTATTTTACAAGCGTTAGCTGAACAGTCTCGTATTGTACGCCTACCGCTAAATAAAATAGGAAGCATCAGTAAAATAAAAAAAATATATGCTCGATTAGAACAAGATGAGCAACGTATGCCAACACATAAAGAAATTGCAAAACAATTAGATATGACTGAAGCAGAAGTCGAGCTATCTTTAAAAAATTCTGGAAAACATGTCTCTATGGACGCCCCTTTTAAAGAGGGTGAGGATTCTAATTTATATAATGTATTGCAGTCTGGAGATTCACCAAAACCCGACAAAGAGTTAATAAATCAATCTTTAACTATAGAAATAAACAGAGTCTTAGAAATGCTATCTCATAAAGAAGCGCAGGTAATTAAAATGTATTATGGTATTGGCCTACCTTCCCCATATAGCTTAACTGAAATTGGAGACCTATTCGACCTATCTATAGAAAGGGTTCGTAAATTAAAACAAAAAGCGATTAGAAACCTACAATCTAGGTCTAGAACACGTTTATTAAAGTCATATTTAGGGTAACTCTTACTTTAATTCATCAATAACCAGTCAACTAAATAAAAACTAATTATTTAGGTTCTAATAACAATACTAATTTATTAAAATCTGCTGCACTATTAATTACTGTTCTGTATTCTTCATACATAGCTACTGTTATAATGTTTTCTCTATAATGTTCGTCTGCAGTTACTGTTAAAGTACTTCCTTTTAATTGATACGAAGATTTAAATGAAAACAATTCTTTATCATTTTTAGCGTACGAGTTGTCTATATTAATATCATCTAAATTGGTGATTTTGTATCCTTCAGGAATATTAATGGTAAGTGTTCTAAAATAACTTCTATGAAATTGCTCTTCTAAAGGCAATACTCTTTCTTTTTCTTGGTATAGCTGCACTTGTTGACCAATTAAATCTCCTAGTTTAAATAAATACTTTCTTCCTGCTTTTTCTACAAAAGTTTCCGTCGTAAAGTCTACGATAAACTGTAATGGTTTTACACCAAATAATTCAGAATCATCATTTACTATTTTCCTGCTTTGTATCTCTAACTCTTTGGTAATATTTTCTATAAAACTATCTACTAATTCGTCTCTTTTTTTCCCTTGAATTAAATGCATAAAAGGCTGAATATTCATTGCGTAATATCCACTAAAAGCTCTATCAAAATTAATACTATTTTCAGTTAAATTTTCTGTATTGAAATCGATTGTTACTTTCATAACATCAATAATTTCTTCGGCTTTAACAGGTTCTATATATTTAATTTTACCAACAGCAGATTTAAAATCGCCAATAACCACTTCTTTCATAAATAACCCGTAATTGTCCATCATATAAGGCATCGGAAAACCAAATCTTGTGCCAGATGCATTTGGTGATAGGTACTTTTTAGATTTTGGAAAATACAGCAAAAAGTCAGTTAAGAAATTAGTAGATTCAAATGCTGTATCAAACTTCATTTGTTTTCTATCGGTAGTTAAAACAAGTTCATGCTTTACATTTAAAGACCTTAAGACAGCAATATATAATTTTATAATCCCTGTTTCATTCGCTACTTTTTTAGTTAAAATTTGATCTAAATCTTTTAAATCATCACTATACACATCTTGTGAATACACATTTGTTTTAATAAAAAAATCTAATTTTCTAGCGATACTTTCTTCATCTGCATTTTCTGGTAATTCTAATTCATTAATAAAACCGCTTAGTAAATTTTTTGTCTTTTTGGAATAGTCTGGATAATAAGTGCTGTACAAATTCTGTGAAACATTGCTATAAGAAACCATATCATTACCGTTCCCTGCCGTATTTTTATCCATTTTATACACAAGAAAAGCTCTTGAAGCATTGTAAGGTGCTTGGTATTCGCTTTCTAATTTTTCAACTTTAGAGATGTGTAATTTATAATGCAATTTTTCTGTAGTTAGGGTATCTCTTTCTACAGTTGGTAAATCATTAAAACTCTTAAATTTAAACAGTAAATTACTGGGAGAAAACAAATCGAATTCAACTTTATCTTTATTGTAAGAATCTTGAATGTAGACTTTGTCTCCCGTATAACTTGGCGGTCTTTTTACCACATACATATACTCAATAAAACTTCCTTTTGTAATTCCTTCTAAGGCATAATATTTATACGTTCTGCCCGTTTCTTCATCTTCTGAAGTTAATATCTTAGATTGATCTAGATTAATCAATTCCCCTTCTGGAGTAATAACTCTTGCTTTGTTAACTTGTAATTCTGCTCTCGATGAAAATGGTAAATAAATTTTATTATACTCTTCTATAGCATCATCAGAGTTTAGCCATAAAACTTTATGTTCTAAAAAATATTCTACCAAATTTTTCTTCTGGAAATAAAACTCTGTAACCGTTTTCTCTTTTACAGCAATCATATCTTCTGTACTTCCTTCTTCCGCGGCATAACTAGGGGATTCTTCCCAATCATAACTCTCAAAATAAGGATTGTTTTGTGAAACTGCTATCTGAAAAGCACATAATACCGTAAATAATAAACTAATTATAATTTTCATAATTCTTTTTTATTCTTTTTTTAAAACTACGATTTCTTTATAGTTTCTTTCAATTTTTTTAATCTGTTTGTTTACTACTTTTTGTTGTTCTAAAGTCAAAATTAAGAAGTTTAATTCTATTGTTTGATTATAAATTACCTGATTTTCTTTTACTACATAATTTATTTCGCAGGTCATAAAATCATTGGAAACTTTTACGTTTTCTGGCACATAATCTATGGTGTAACCTTTTGGAATTTCTAATTTCGTCGTATAGCTAAAATATCTTTTATAATCGTATTCTATTGCATTTTCACGCTTTTTATCCGTTTTGTAATAGGATAGGTCTTTGTTTAAATTTAGATTGATGTAAATTTCATCTCCCAAATTTTTAGAATAGTTTTTAATTTCGAAATCGTAATCTACTATAAAATCATTGTCATAATGATACTTATTCGACTCTTTAAAACGGCTCACTAAAAACTTATTATTTCCTTTTTCAAAAGTTCTGTTATAAAATTGTTTCAATTTGGTTTGCGTATTCTCATTTTCAAGAGCATTAAAAACATCAATCTTCGGATAACCAGAAATAATTGTTTTACCAGATCCAATAACACTTCCGTTTTCAATTTTGATAGTTGTACTATCTATATATGCATTTTGTTTTGCACTAATAACTGGTACTTTTTTAATCTTAAATTCTTTTCCATAAGAAACCAGTGCTTCTTTTCCTTGAATAAAAGAAGTCGGAATTCCGAATTTAATATATCTTCCTGTTGCATCTAAATAATAAGTTCTTCCATTGTTTTCATAAGAAAGAATCATGTGGTTATCTACCACCGGCGTTGGCACTTCTTCATAGGTATAAGGAATACTTCTTGTACCAATCCACGTTAAGTTTCCTTTTACACCTGCAATTTCTAACATTCTGTAAAGAATACTTGAATTATCTTTACAATCGCCGTATTTCTTTCTAAAAACCTCATTAGATTCCCTTGGAATAAAACCTCCGAGTGCATACTCAAAAGCAATATATTTTATATTTTTTTGCGCCCAATAATAAATAGCTTTTACCTTTTCTAATTCGGTCTTTTTATCGGCAGTAATTTCAGCGACTAAATTGACCAATTCTGGGTTTGGCGCTTCTAAATTCACATCTTCAACCAAAGAATAATACCAACCATATAAATCTGATACTTCTCCTAAAAGTCTTTTGTTTTCCTTTTTAATCTTATAGGATGTGATGATCGGAACGATATGTGGCAAAATCGTTTTAAAACTTGGTGTATTTGCCTCATATTCGTATGCTGATTGGTCATTTAACTCCCAAGTATAAATTACTTTTTTCCTTTTTTCTTCTTTTGTAAATTTTATTTTATCATCAGAAACATTAAATCTCCTAAATTCTAAATTCACGCTTTTATCTGCAATAATGGTTACTTTATTTTTTTTCACAGGATAATAATCGCCAAAATAAAAAGGCATTAAAAACCGGGGATTTTTAATTTTTTGAGAATATTTTAATTTTGATTTTGAGCCTTTTTTTAAATTCGGATACACAAAATTTAGAGACTTTGTATCATCATAAAAAGATTGATTCAACTCATCTTTTTCTGTAAATTTTTCTACTGCTGTTGCCACATATTCATTGTCTTCAAAAGAAAGTGAAGACGCTTCGATTTCATTCAACTCGAAAAAAGCAGAGAAATTCAATCTGCATTTAGAATTATAAGTTGCAGATTCGTTTAAATACAAATCTTCTTCAATAAAACCTTGATTTATCTCTATACCAAGTTTGGTAACTTCAATCGTAATAACCGTTTCTTGTTGTAAACGAATTTTTGTATCTTCTGGATGTAGTTTGCTAAACTTTAAAAAATCAGCAGAATACTGGCTATTTACGCCTGTTACAACAAATAAAAACAGTGCAATTAAACTTGATTTATAAATTTTCAAACGCGTATATTTTTCCATTAAAATATTCCTTTTTTATTTTTAATTTTCCTGTTTCATCATAAAAAAATGACATTCCATGTTGTATATCATTTGAAAACATTTTTTCTTCTTTCTTCGTTCCGTTTTCATAATAAGTACTATTTTTTCCATGTTTCTGTCCATGGTTATAAGTCGTTTCTTCTTTTAGTTGCCCATTCGAAAAATACATTTTTTTTAGTCCATGATACTCACCATCTACAAAAAACATTTCCTCTTCTAAAGCTCCAGTGTACAAAAAGGATTTGTAGTTATTAACCAAATCTCCATATTTATATTCCATAGTTTTTGAAGGTTTTCCGTTATCAAAAAAAGATTCAACTTTTCCAGTTTCATTAGATAATGGAATCATTGCAATTTCTGTTCCATTTTTACCAGTATAACTATAACCAATATTTTCTCCATGCGTATAAAAACGAACTAACTGAAGTTTCCCTGAAACATCATAAAACGCCTGTCTGCCATGCTTTTTCCCTTCGTAATATTGTACGCTAGATTTTTTAATACCCGTTTTATAATATTTAAGACTAGTTCCTATTTCTAAATCATTTTCATAATTATAATCACCTTGTATTGTACCGTTTTTATAATAATTAATTATTTTACCGTCTATATTTCCTCTATAATAATTGGTTTTACTTTCGATATTCCCGTCTTCATAATACCAAGTCCAAAGCCCGCTTTGTGCTCCATTAATATAAATACCTGAAACTTTTTTGTTCCCATTAAAATAGAAAACTTCATAACCTCCATGTTTGACCTCATTTACATATGAAATTTTTGTTTTTGGTTTTCCGTTAAAATGTTTTGAGACTATTTCATATTCCTTTTCTGTCGAAGTATAGTTTAACTTTTCGAATAAAACTCCCTCTTTATTAAAGCTGTTTTCAGAAATTAGATGATCAAATTTATAGAGAGAAGTAGCGGTTAACTTCCCCGCTACACCATAATATTTTTGTGTTCCCTGCAACTTTCCTTTATGGTAAAAATTTAGTGCATTTATGGTTCCATCCAAATTATAATAACGCCACTCTCCGTGCTGACTTCCTTCTTTATACCAACCTTGGGTACTCATTTGTCCGTTTCCATGATTACCAACATAATAACCATCAATAACGCCCTCTTTATATGTTGTTATATTCTCAATTTTACCATTTTTAAAATACGTGATATATTCTCCTATTGCTTTACCCTCTTCAAAATTTCCTTTATTAATTAATACTCCATGATTCGTGTAAAATTTCCATTCCCCCATTTTTCCGCCAGAAATATCATACAATCCTTCTGTTGTTTTATTTCCTTTCGGCGAAAATCCTTCGTAATAAAACTCACCGCTTTTCTTTTTACCCTTCTTTAAAACAGTTGCATCTTTATTATAAAAAGTAAAAGCAATCATTTCTCCTTTTTTGTAAACGTATTCATAAAATAATTTGCCATCTGTATCATAGAACTTATACAAATCATCTAAGTTTCCTATATCATAAGAGAATTCGCTCTGCAGTGTTCCGTCTGAATAATATATTTTCCAAGGACCATTATAAAAACCTTCTAAACTTTGACCAACCTCATTTAGGTTTCCGTTTGTATGGTATGACTTATAACCTCCACTTAGTTCACCATCCAAATAACTAATTTCAGATGAGATTTTTTTATTAGAGTGATACCCTATTTTTACACCATTCATTTTACCAGAAACATAAAAAGATTTTTCATACAAATCTCCATTTTCGTAATACTCCAAAGCTTCACCATCAATTTTACCATTCTTATAAGGAATATAAAATTCAAGATTTTTTTCTCCAACTTTAAAATAGGATTTATAAATACTATCTAAGCTCCCCGATTTAAAATATTTTCTTTGTACTAAAGCTCCTTCCTTATTAAAAGACTCGTACTTACTATGTAAAGAATCATTTTTATACATAGCATTTACATATTTCTTCCCATTTTTATGGAACATTACATTTGGCCCTTGCAAAAGGCTTTCTTTGTAAAAAGCTGTTTCCTTTATTTTATCTAACGAAGTATACCAAGTCCATTCACCAGTTCTATTTCCTAAAGTATCAAAATTCCCTTCGGTAGTTAATCTACCAGATGCGTTATAAAACTGCCAAAATCCAATCGTTTTTTCAGCTTCAATCACACCAATTGCATCCACATAAGAATCGCTATATTGATATGTTACATCTTGTTGTTTTCCATTAAAAAGAATATTGTTTTTAGATACCTTTGTTGTCCACTCTTTTTTTAAATCCCCTAAAAAAGCGATAATATTTTCAGTATTTTTTTTAATGATTTTTTTGTACTCTTCGTTTTCTACAGAGTAGGCTAACGTGTAAATAAAATCATCAAATTTATTGTTTTCGGCAATCCATTTATAAAAAGGAACGTATGTTTTATCCCAAAAACCACCATTTCCTTCAAAATTTCTTAGCTGAGTAATCATTGCGTGATTCTGTCTTGCCAACGCAATATTTAAAGGGTTACCTGTTACATAATTCTTATTCATTGCCAATTTACTAGTCAAAACTAAATCGATATCTTCAAAAGAATCATCTTCGTCATCTAACTTGATATTTCGATCTCTTTTATTCGTGTTTTTTGATTGCACAACGTTATTTAAAGATTGTAAAGTTGTAAAAGCTCCATTTGCATCAGGCTCTAAAAGAAGGTACATATTAAAACACATTAATGCTTGTGTTAAACGCTCTTGTTTATAGTAAATATTACCAATTTGTAAATGTGGTTTTGTATAAGTAGGATTTAAATTTATTGCTATTTTATATGCATTTACAGCCTCGTTTAACTTTCCTTGTCTTTCTAAGACGGATGCTTTATTAGACCATAATAAATAGTTTTTAGGATAGATCTGAATACCTTTAAGATAGTTCTCTAGAGCTTCATAATCTCTTTTTAAGTTTGTTAAAGCAACACCTTTATTGACATAATAATTAGCTTTAGAATGCTCATGAATATCATCAAGACCTTCATTTGCAACGTTTAAAGCCTCTTCATATTTTTCTATTTGTAGTAGATGATAGGATTTTGATACAAGTAAAGGATAATAAGCAGAGTCGTTCTTACTAATTTTATTAATAAGAACTAATTTTTTTTCACTACTTTCTTCTTTGTTTATTTCCTGAAGTATTTCGTTATAGTCAATGAATGGAATTTTTTCTTGTGAGAAACCAAAGTTGACCACAAGTAGCATAGCAATTAATATTTTTTTCATAGAACCAAAATACTAAAAAGAGAGAACAAAAACTCTAATTTAAAAGTTTTTGTGCTCTCTTTTTATGCGTGTCTATATCTTTTTTAAAAAGCAAAGAACTAATAAAATATTTCTACTTAAAAAATTGTTATTAAAATTTTTAGTTTTCTTCTTTCCATTGGTTATATCCACCTATAACATTGTAAACTTTAAACCCTTTTTCTTGTAATATTTTTGCTGATTTACTACTTCTAGCTCCGCTTCTACAATACAAGTAGACGGGTTTCCTTTTGTCTAATTGTTTAGTAACTTTTATGTAAAAATCATGATCAAAAAAATTAGTAAATTTTGCAGTTTCTATAAAACCTTGCTCTATTTCTTCGGGAGTTCTAACATCTATTAATTGGATATCTTCTTTTTCTAGCAAGAGTTTCAATTCTATTGTAGAAATAGACTTTACGCCCTCTTGTGAAGTACAATTGATGAAGAAGAAGCACATCAAAAAAAGACATAAAACGTTTTTCATTATTTTATTTTAAAGTTGATGGACAAGCTACAGCTGTTCTTTCTATCGTTGTATTTCTAACGGCTGCATAACCACCTGCAACATCAATTACATTATGAAAACCACGTGATTTTAGAATAGAAGCTGCTATTACAGAACGATAGCCTCCTGCACAATGCACATAAAAATCATCAGTTTTAGGAAATTCAAAAATATGATTATTTAAGAAATCTAAAGGCGTGCTTTCCGCTCCTATAATATGTTCGCTTTCAAATTCCCTTGGTTTTCTAACATCGAAAACAAGCGCTTTTTTATTTATTTTTTGCTCTAAGAAGTCTACAGAAACAGAGTTTAAGGTATCAATTTCTTTGCCTGCTTCTTGCCAAGAATTAAAGCTCCCATCTAAATAACCTAAAACGTTATCAAAACCAACTCTAGATAAACGTGTAATGGTATCTACTTCTTTTCCTTTGGGGGTTATCAATAAAATTGGTTGTTCAATATCTTTTATTAAAGCGCCAACCCAAGGTGCAAATCCTCCATCAATCCCAATAAAAATAGATTGTGGAATAAATCCTTTTATAAATTCTGATTGATGTCTGACATCTAAAGTTATAGTATCTGTTTTATTGGCAATCAACTCAAAATCTTTTACTGATAAGGGTTTTGCTGATACTTTAATGATGTCATCAATATTTTTATATCCTTCTTTATTTAATTTCACGTTTAAAGGAAAATAGGCAGGAGGAGGTAATAATCCATCCGTAACTTCTTTGATAAATTCTTCTTTAGTCATGTTGGTTCTTAAAGCATAATTGGTTTCTTTTTGGTGACCAATTACACCTACCGTTTCTTTACTTAAATTTTTACCACAAGCAGAACCAGCTCCATGTGCAGGATATACAATAACGTCATCTGCTAAAGGCATTACTTTATTTCGTAAACTATCAAACAAAAAACCAGCTAAATCTTTTTCTGTAAACTCTCCTTTTTGAGCTAAATCGGGCCTACCTACATCTCCCAAAAACAAGGTATCTCCGCTAAAAACTGCATGATCTTTACCTTCTTTATCTTTTAATAAAAAGCAAGAACTTTCCAATGTATGTCCAGGAGTATGTAAAACTGTTATTGTAATATCACCAACTTTAAAAACTTGATTATCTTCTGCAATTATTGACTCAAAGCTTGTTTTAGCTGAGGGTCCAAAAACAATTTCTGCTCCTGTTTTTTCTGATAAAGTTACGTGACCACTCACAAAATCTGCATGAAAATGAGTTTCAAAAATATATTTAATTTTTGCATTATTCTTATCTGCACGATCCAAATAATTTTGTACTTCTCTTAATGGGTCTATAATTGCAACTTCTCCATTACTTTCTATATAATAGGCTCCTTGGGCCAAACAACCTGTATAAATTTGTTCTATTATCATAATTCTTAAATATCACAATTTTCAACTATTAAAAACACATTTAAATTCATCTTTTTTAAATGTAATTTTCTATTTACTTGTATGCTTGATGTATGTATTTAGCATACTTTTCTTGCTTTTTTCTATCTCCAGTTTTATGAAATTTTACAGCTTGATTCGCTCTCATAAAAAAGTGGTTAATATCTATAATTTCTAAAATACCACTTCTAAAAAAATCATCTCTTACTGGGCCTTTAACACCTGCAAAGTAAAAAACCACGTCCTTTTTCTGATAGAACTTAATACGTTCTTTTAACATTTCTACACCCGTACTGTCTACTCTATTAATACTCTCTGCATCTAATACAATCAATTTTAATGCCTTCCCTTTTTGAGAGGCCATTTCGTCTAAATTATCTCTAAAATAACTTGAGTTCGCATAAAATATTTGAGCATCAAACCTAAAAACTAAAATATCATCTTCTATAATTACTTCTTCGAAACGATTCTTATTTCTATAAAAATTTGAGTCTGGCACTTTCCCTAATTCAATGACATAAGGTCTTGATGTTCTATATATTAAAACAACTAATGACAAACCAACACCAACTATAATTCCGTATTCAATTCCTAATAATAATGTTGCTATAAAAGTTGATAACATCAGCCAAAAATCTAAATTATTAGCTCTCCATAAAAAAGCAGCTTCTTTAAAATTTATCAACCCAAAAACGGCGACAATAATAATTGCAGCCAAAACAGTTTTTGGCAAATGATAAAATAATGGTGTTAAAAATAAAAGTGTAATCACAACCATAATAACAGAAATTAATGCCGCCATTCCTGTTTTGCCTCCACTTTCTTGATTGATTGCTGATCTTGAAAAACTAGATGTTGTTGGATATGATTTAAACAATGAACCAACCATATTACTCAATCCTAAAGCAATTAATTCTTGATTAGGTCTAATTCTATATTCGTCTTGTTTTGCCTCTAAAGATTTACCAATAGAAATAGTTTCTAAATAACCCACCATCACTAAAGTTAATGCAATTGGTAATAATTCTCTAATTAAATCAAAATCAAAAACTGGAATTCCAAAAACTGGCAATCCTGATGGAACATCTTTTACAATAGAAACATCTAAAAAGCTTTTTCCAAAATATTTCATAATTAAAATCCCTAGAACTACAACAATTAAAGCATTCGGAATTTTCTTATTAATCCGTCTAAAGACAATAATAATGATCACTGAGAAGAAACCTATTATTGCTGTATGAGTATTAAAGTTTGATATGTGCAACCAAATATCTTCTAAAATATATTGAATTTGATCACTTTGGATGAAATCGACACCTAATAAATTTCTAAATTGATTCAATCCAATTATAAGGGCAACTGCTGATGTAAAACCTGTAATTACTGGCTTTGATAAAAAATTAACGATAAAGCCTAAACTAAAAACTCCTAATATAAATTGAATGGCACCTACCATTAACCCAAGTAAAATAGCAATTGCAATGTAACTTTCTGAACCTGCTAAAGCTAATGTTGAAACACCTGTAGCAACAATTAGAGAATCCATTGCAACAGGACCAATTGCAACCTGTCTTGAAGATCCAAAAATGGCATAAATTATTTGTGGAACTAATGCACAATACAAACCATAAATTGGTGGCAAACCAGCAATTAAAGCATACGCAATTCCTTGTGGAATTAAAATAATACCTACCGTAATTCCCGCAATTAAATCACCTTTAAAAAGAGACTTGTTATAGTTGGGTAACCACTCTAAAATTGGTATAATTTTTTTTATATTCATCTTTTTCTTAGCCTACGGCTATTAGCAAATTCTTAAATACTAATAGTACTTTTAAAATAATTCTGCTTGACTCTTACCTTTCGTTCTACCTAAATGCTTGTATGCTAATTCTGTAACTTCTCTTCCTCTAGGAGTTCTCATAATAAAACCTTGCTGAATTAAAAAAGGTTCATATACTTCTTCTATCGTTTCTGTGTTTTCAGAAACTGCTGTTGCAATTGTACTAATACCTACTGGACCTCCTTTAAATTTATCAATAATCGTTTCCAAAATTTTATTATCCATTTCATCTAAACCATGTGCGTCTACATTTAATGCTTTTAAAGCATACTTTGCAATTTCTATGGTAATTGAACCATCTCCTTTTATTTGTGCAAAATCTCTAACTCTACGTAACAAAGCATTTGCTATTCTTGGAGTCCCTCGACTTCTACCTGCAATTTCAATTGCTGATTCCATAGAAATTGGAACTTTTAAAATAAGTGAACTTCTTTGAATGATTGTTGTTAGCAGTTCTGTTGTGTAATAATGTAATCTGGTGCTAATTCCAAAACGCGCTCTCATTGGCGCTGTTAATAAGCCTGAACGTGTTGTAGCTCCTATTAAAGTAAATGGCTCTAAGTTAATTTGAACAGTCCTAGCATTTGGACCAGATTCAATCATAATGTCAATTTTGTAATCTTCCATCGCTGAGTATAAATACTCTTCTACAATCGGACTTAATCTATGGATTTCGTCAATAAATAAAACATCTCGTTCATCCAAATTTGTTAACAATCCAGCTAAATCTCCTGGTTTGTCTAAAACCGGTCCAGAAGTAACTTTTATACCAACTTGTAATTCGTTTGCTAAAATATGAGCCAAAGTTGTTTTCCCTAAACCAGGAGGGCCATGAAATAAGGTGTGATCTAAAGCTTCATCTCTTTGATTAGCGGCTTCAACAAATATTTTAAGATTGTCTAAAGCTTGATCTTGTCCTGTAAAATCATCAAACGTTAGTGGGCGTAATTTTTTTTCTACGTCTAAATCATCATTTGTTAAATGATCGTTATCAGGGTTTAAGTTTTCATTCATATTTACAAATATAAGAGATTTTGAAGCAGGTTAAATATACCTTTTGTTATTGAACGAAAAAACCTTTCCAAATAGGAAAGGCTTTTTATATTTTTATGATGAGATTCCGATCTTCAAAGGAATAACATTACAATTTTAAGAATGTTCTTCACCTTCTAATAAAGGCGTAATTTGTGATACAAAATCTTGACCATGTAAATAATCACTATCATCATCATTTGGATCTACTCTTTTACTGTAGTCATAAGCCCATCTATGAACTTCCGGTAGTTTTCCTGGCCAATTTCCGTGAATATGCTCAACAGGAGTGGTCCATTCTAAAGTATTAGATTTCCATGGATTTTGAGTTGCTTTCTCACCTCGATACATGGATATAAAGAAATTAGCAAGAAAAATTATCTGAGCAGTACCTCCAACTAAGGCAAAAATAGTAATCACAACATTTATTTGTAGTAAATCATCGAACATTGGAAATGCTGTATTTGAATAGTACCTTCTTGGTAGACCTGCTAAACCAATAAAATGCATTGGCCAGAAAACTCCATAAGCACAAATAATTGTAATCCAAAAGTGCCAATAGCCTAGTGTTTTATTCATCATTCTACCATACATTTTTGGAAACCAGTGGTAAATACCAGCGTACATTCCAAATATAGCAGAAACACCCATTACTAAATGAAAGTGAGCGACAACAAAATAGGTATCATGAATATTGATATCTAAGGCTGAATCTCCTAAAACTAAACCTGTTAAACCACCAGTTACAAATGTAGAAACTAGTCCTATAGAAAATAACATTGCAGGGTTTAGTTGTAAGTTACCTTTCCATAAAGTGGTGATATAATTAAATGCTTTTACCGCTGATGGAATTGCAATCAATAATGTTGTAAAAGTAAATACAGATCCTAAGAAAGGATTCATACCCGTAATAAACATATGATGCCCCCAAACAATTGTGGATAAAAATGCAATTGCCATAATAGAAAGAATCATTGCTCTATATCCAAAAATTGGTTTTCTAGAGTTTGTTGATATAATTTCTGAGGTTATTCCTAATGCTGGTAATAATACAATATATACCTCTGGGTGACCTAAAAACCAAAATAAGTGTTCAAATAATACTGGTGACCCTCCTTGATAATGCAATACTTCTCCAGAAATAAAAATATCTGATAAATAAAATGAGGTTCCAAAGCTTCTATCAAAAATCAGTAATAAAGCTGCTGATAATAAAACAGGAAAAGAAACTACACCAATAATTGCTGTAATAAAGAATGCCCACATTGTTAGCGGCAATCTTGTCATTTGCATTCCTTTTGTTCTTAAATTAAATATTGTAACAATATAATTTAAGGCCCCTATCAGAGAAGAAGCGACGAAAATAGCCATAGAAACTAACCATAATGTCATACCTGCTCCCGAACCTGGTATTGCCTGTGGCAAAGCACTTAAGGGTGGGTAAATCGTCCATCCTGAAGATGCTGGACCAGCTTCTACAAATAATGAGATAACCATAATTACACTTGATAAAAAGAATAACCAATATGAAATCATATTCATAAAACCTGAAGCCATATCTCTAGCTCCAATTTGCAATGGAATTAATAAATTTGAAAATGTACCACTTAAACCTGCTGTTAGTACAAAGAATACCATAATGGTACCGTGTATTGTAACTAATGCAAGGTAAAAATCAGGGTCCATTACACCATCTGTTTGATGATTTCCTAAGAATGCTTCAATGATAGTAAACGATGTTTCTGGCCACGCAATCTGTAAACGGAATAACATGGACATAAATACTGCTATAATCCCCATAATCATTCCTGTAACCAAGAATTGTTTAGAGATCATTTTGTGATCCTGACTAAAAATATATTTAGTTACAAATGTTTCTTTATGATGATGTTCTGACATAATCTATTTATTTGTAGTGTCTTAATTTAATTATTTAATATTGATGCTAAGGTTGGTTGTTCGGCAATCCATTCGTCATAATCTTCTTGATCTACGACAGTAATTTTCATTTGCATGTTGTAATGTGATGCTCCACAAATTTTATTACATAGTAGTATGAAATTAAACTCATAAAGTTCTTCTTCACCTTTAGCCTTTCTGATTTTGTTGATACCAATCGTTTTGGCAATGACTTCAGAACTCTGTCTCATTTCTTCTGTCGTAAACTTCGGAGTAAAGCCAAACTTTGTTACCATACCAGGTACACAATTCATTTGAGCTCTAAAATGAGGCATGTAAGCAGAATGTAAAACATCTTGGGAACGGAATTGGAAATGAATCTTTCTTCCTTTTGGCAAATACAATTCTGTTACTTGCTTGTCATCTAATGAATTTTTATCAGACATATCTACACCCATAGAGTTTCTACCTTTAATGTAGTTTACGTTTCCTCGTCCTAAAGTATTGTCTTCACCAGCATAACGCGCTTGCCAATCAAATTGTCTTGAATAAAGTTCTATAACAACCGGGTCCTCTGAATCCGATAAATCCATGATGTTATTCCATTGCCATAAACCATATCCAATTAAAACAACTAAAACAACAGCAGGTACTATAGTCCAAATTACTTCTAATTTATGACTATCCGCATAGAACTTGGCTTTTCTATCTTTATTACCTCTGTACTTAAAAGTAAAGTAAAAAATTAGAAATTGCATAACAAATTGTACAATACCAATTAACCAAAAAGTAATATTGAATAAATTATCATCATGTTCTCCTTCAATAGAAGCAGATTCTGGTAACATTATTACATTCATGAAGATTAAGCAATAAATCATCATCGCATAAAAGAATGCCATAAATAATAGGGCATACTTCCCTTGTTTTGCATTATCTTCATCTGTGGCAATTACACCTCTCAAGTTCATAATTCTGGTTATTTGCCAGAAACTTACCCCGATTGCAATGCCTATAAAAATATAAAATAGAGCTAACATATTTATCTTGTCTTAATTATTTTAATTCAATTATTTATTAATGATCTGCTGATTCTTCTCCTGAATGTTCAATGTTGTAATAATGGAAATGCTCGCTTTCTTTTAGAAAAGGGTTTCCTTTTGGTATTGGATTTGCTTTTGAAAATGCTCTTAAGGTTGTATAAATAAGCAAACCAATAAAAAAACATAAAGCACTTACTTCTGGAATTCCAAAAGACCATTGTGCACCAACTGTTGAGGGCATTACCATGACAAAAACATCAACATAATGACCTGCTAAAATCACGAATCCTCCAATAAAAACAAACCAAGGCTTGCTTTTAAAATCACTATTTAATAATAATAATATTGGAAAAACGAAATTCATAACAACCATTCCTAAAAATGGTAATTTATACTCTGTAAACCTTGCTACGAAATAAGTGGTTTCTTCAGGAATATCTGCATACCAGATTAACATAAACTGTGAGAACCATAAATAAGTCCAGAAAACAGAAAAACCAAACATAAATTTCGCTAAATCATGAATATGACTATCATT
>CEST01010227.1_pt1 | contig 17585 bp, 16 predicted proteins | sample 326921 | NCBI WGS metagenome assembly CEST01 (sample SAMEA2621509, study PRJEB7988) | marine metagenome | biome: marine biome (ENVO:00000447); feature: surface water layer (ENVO:00002042); material: "saline water (ENVO:00002010), including plankton (ENVO:xxxxxxxx)" | depth 5 m
GTGGCTAGGTATCTGTTGTAGGTAATATTACCAGAAGAAGTTCCATTCACAATTAGAGTACCTCCACTATTAATAATTATACCGTCAGGCTCAGTAATTGTTAAATCATTCACTGAAGCATTTGTTGATCCACTAATTATTGGTGCATTTGCAACATCAGGAATAGTGACATTATAACTCGCATCAGGTACATTAGTAGGAGACCAGTTTGAAGCATTGTTGTAATCACTATCAACTGCTCCTGTCCAAGAAGAGGTAGGCACTGTATCTACAACTACATTATCAATATACATATAAAATTGATATGTTGTGGCTATATAAAATACAACTCGAATATTTTGACCGTCATACGCTGATAAGTCATAAGTAAATGATTCAAAAGCAGTTCCTGGCGTAATTCCTGTAGCTATTGTAGCTATCCAAGCTGAATTATCTTCATTCCATACCTGAACATCAATTATATCTGGACTACTGCTACTATAATTTCTAGCGTCAAATGTAAAACGGTCAGAAATACCACCTGTTACTGTAAATGCTGGAGACGCTAAATAATCATCATGAGCAGTAGTATTGTAAGCGATTCCCATTACGAAAGATCCACCACCTGAAATACTATTATTATAGGTTGTCCATGTGTTAGCACCTCCTCCATTTGTAATTTCCCAACAATCTAAATGGTTAGGATAATTTTCAAAATCATTTGACCAAGCGCCAGAAATAGGATCACATTGAGTGGTAAAAGTAGTTTTTACCCAAGAACTGAAATCTCCATCACAATTAGCTCGTATATAAACTTCAAAAGCAGTATTTCCTGTTAAACCAGTTAAAGCAGTTAAAGTAAGTGGGTTCGTTGCTGCTGTTCCAGCACCTGAAGGTACTCCTGTACCATCAGCTTGAACAACATACTCCCAAGCAGTTTCATCTCCACCCGCTGTCCATGAAACTGTTGCAGTATTGTTTGTAATACTTGCCACTGTTAAACCACTTGGTGGTAAACAACTAGGAGTTGCAGAAACTCTTAATGTGTAATCTTCAATTTCACCGAGTACACCTGAAAGTGAACAAGTGTCATAATAGGCTGTTTGGGCATAAACAGTTGCTACCCTAAGATTGTAATCTCCTTCGGCAAGCGTTCCAGGAATTGTTAAAGTGCCTGTATTTGTTCCTACAACTGAATAGGCATCGAACAACACTTCTGTTTCGGCAAATTGACCATCTTGAGTAGAGTCAAGACTAATTTGTATACTAGTACCATTAGTGGCACCAACTTGAACTGAAAAACCAATAGATGTCTCAGTATTAGAATAAACTTCGAGATACTGTGAAGTATAATTTATCGCCGATGTATCTGCGGTATTAGTTGAAGTATTAGAAATATTGGTCGCTCCATTAGTGGTTGTAAAATTATATATTTTGAGGCCATAAGTCGTATTTGCAGCAAACGATCCATCGGTATTACATGGACCAGGTATAGCTTGAGAATAAATTTGGCTTGTAAATCCAACAAAAGCAAAAAGTAAAATAAAAAAGTTAGTAATTTTTTTCATAATTGATAGGTTAGTTGATAATTAAATAGTCATATAATACATATTATATGCAGACACCATTAGTTGTAATGATGAATTAGTTTAGTCTAAAAATAAGGGGTAGGAAGTGAAACACTCCAATAAACAAATATAAGTTAAATATATAACAAATATAAATGTGCTTAATTATTTTATTTAAGGGATAACATAACTTGTTTTTTCAAGCTAAAACTCAATAAAACCCTAAACAAATTGCTATTAAACAAGAGAGTCTAATTAGTCCTAAAAAAAAGCAGCATACATTAATTACACTAACAAAGCTTCATTGCTTGATTCTTTTTGGATGGATGACATCACTAAATTTCTATCAAAAAAAGAAAAATTCTCTGAAATCAGTAGAAATATTTCTTAATGGAGATGCTGCGGCATTTGATACTGAAGATAGTGCTGAAATGGCATTTTGGATGAAAAATGTAATGCCTTACTAGGGAGGTAATGATGGAAACATAAGATGTTGGAGAATGAAAGACCTATCTCAAAATTGGGAGAATGATATGTCTCCAGCCAGGTTCGTTAAGATGACTACATTTATTATTAAGCCAGATGAAAGAACTGACTTCTTTTCATTTTGGAAAAATAACACAAAATTTCAAAAAGAATTAGGTAATTCTGGAATTACTACTTTATTTATGCTAGTTACAGAAGGTGAGAGCTATAAAATTCTTGAAGTTCAGCCGTATAATAGCCATGCTGAAGGCATGGGGAAAATGTCTGACCCTGATGTAAATTACATTGACAAATACAATGAAATGTTCGGTTGGAGAACCTGGAGTAATGACCAAGCTGCGTATTATGCCTCTATTGAAAAATGGGGAATTAAAGTAGAGACCGCTGAATTAAAAACTGAAATATCCTCTAAATTGAAGTAGTTTATTTTAAAAAATAAAAAAGTTGATTAAATTATTAATCAACTTTTTTTTGAAATAAATAGCTTGTTACTATACTTTTTCTGTAAAAATTTGTCAGAAATTCTTTTGTATAATAATGCTTTATTTTTTTGTATTCCGACGTGGGTAATTCTCTTCTTTTTGTTTCCTGTTTGAATAGATAATATTCCATATGGTTAATCCCATATATGTTGCAAATATAATCCCCCCTACGATAAAAAATCCTATGTTCATGTTGTTCTTCTTTGTCTAATGGCTATCGCAAATAATAAAATAGTACCTGGCCAATGCGCTGAGTATTGAGCTTCGGCAGTCATTCCTAGTATTCCATAACCTACAGAGTATAATAAACAAATAAATGCTAAGATAACAGGATACCACTTTGAAATAAAATTTTTCATTTTTTATGTTTTTGATTTAATCAATTTAATTATAAGACTAATATACAATTTTAGAGTAAGTATCCCTTATGCTTTTGATTTAAAAATAAGATAAATTCATGTAGATGTAAGTTTTATTTTTTAAAATCTCTTTTTTTTGAGGCAAGGCATATATGGAGACTGTTTTATATCTTTGTTAGCTAAATACAATTATATGGATACTATCATACTATATTTTAAATTAGGTCTATATCATGTGCTAGATATCGCAGCTTATGACCATATTTTATTTCTAATTGTATTGGCCGTTGTCTTTAGTTTTAATCAATGGAAAAAAGTAGTATGGCTGATTACATTTTTTACCGTTGGACATAGTTTAACGTTAGCATTAGCAGCATATGGAGTTATAGATGTGCAGTTAGATATTGTAGAATTCCTAATACCTGTAACTATCTGTATTACTGGTGTTTTTAATATCTTAAGAGCAACAAAATCTTCTCTAGGTAAAGAAAGGATTACCTTGTTTTTTGCCTTGTTTTTTGGACTAATTCATGGTCTTGGATTTTCAAATTATTTTAAGGCCATGATTGGGAAAGAAGAAGATAAAATTTTACCTCTATTAGAATTTTCTATAGGAATAGAAGCTGCACAAGTAATTATTGTCTTTGGAGTTTTACTCATTGGAATGCTCCTACAAAATTTCTTTAGAGTTACCAAAAGAGATTGGATTTTGGTTACTTCTGCCATTGTAATTGGAGCTGCAACTCCTATGATTATAAACAGAGTTTTTTGGTAAATAATTAACGTTCTCATTTTTTAAATCTCATTACTTTTAACCTTCATGAATTCTAAACAACATAAATATGATATTGCCTATTTAAGAATGGCGTTAGAGTGGGCAAAATTATCTCACTGTAAACGAAAACAAGTAGGTGCTTTAATTGTAAAAGATCGTATGATTATATCAGATGGTTTTAATGGAACTCCTTCTGGGTTTGACAACTGTTGTGAGGAAGATAGCGGTGTTACCAAATGGGAAGTATTACATGCAGAAGCCAATGCTATTTTAAAAGTAGCATCGTCTACACAATCTGCTAGTGGAGCAACCTTATATATTACTTTATCACCATGTCAACAATGTAGTAAACTTATCCATCAAGCTGGTATTAAACGAGTGGTGTATTCTAAAAATTACAAAGATACCTCAGGAGTCAATTTTTTAGAAAAAGCAGGGGTAGAAACTCAATATTTACCTGTAAATGACTAAAAATAATTTCCCTATTTATTTATCACTAGCTACTGTTTTTGGAATCTTAATTGGTGTCTTTATCAATGGGAATAACAATGGGTTTTCCTTAAATTCTAATACTAAAAATGAGGCTAAAATTAGACGTTTAATGGATTACATAGATCAAAACTATGTAGACACTATAAATACTACTAATTTATTGGATGGTGCAATCTCTGAAATGATTGGTAAATTAGATCCTCATTCTGCCTATATTCCTAAAGAAAACTTACAAGAGATGCAAGATAGAATGCAAGGAAAGTTTGTTGGTATCGGAATTCAATTTAGACTTATTAATGACTCTGTGACTGTAATAGAACCCATCAAAGGAGGCCCAAGTATTAAGGCCGGAATTAAAGCAGGTGATAGAATAATTATAGCTAATAAAGATACCTTGTCTGGTAAAAATTTAAACGCTAATGATGTTCCTAAAATTCTTAAAGGAATCTCAGATACGAAAGTAAACCTTCAGGTATTCAGAAAAACAAATGATTCTTTATTCAACCTTACTATTATTCGAGGTGATGTTAACATTAAAAGTGTAGACCTCTCTTATATGGTAAACGATCATATAGGTTACATAAAATTAGATCGATTTGCCAGAAATACTTATAGCGAGTTCACGGCTGCCTTAACAGAACTTACAGCTTTGGGAATGAGCGATCTGGTGCTAGATTTAAGAGGCAATGGAGGTGGATTTATTGATATTGCTACGAGTATTGTAGATGAGTTTTTAGAGGACGATGCTCTAATTGTATTTACTAAAAACAATAAAGGGCAAATAGATGAATATTTTGCAACAAAAAATGGTGCCTTTGAAAAAGGAAAACTATATGTTTTAATAGATGAAAATTCTGCTTCTGCATCAGAAATTGTAGCAGGGGCCTTGCAAGATAATGACAAAGGAACTATTATAGGAAGACGTTCTTTTGGAAAAGGTTTGGTACAAATAGAAATGGGATTGGGAGATGGTTCTGCAGTTCGTTTAACTACTGCTAGGTATTATACTCCTACTGGAAGGTCTATACAAAAACCATATACTAAAAACGGTGATTCAAATTACTACAAAGACTATCAAAAGAGAATTTTAAGTGGCGAGTTACTCTATAAAGATAGTATACAGGTTTCAGACTCTTTACGATATGAAACTCCAAAAGGAAAGGTAGTGTTTGGTGGTGGTGGAATTATACCAGATGTTTTTGTAGGCATAGACACTACAGGATATTTAAATAACTTTTACTTCAGAACTATCAGTAATTTTTCTTTCGATTATGTAGATGAAAATAGAAAAGTACTCACTAAAAATTGGCCCTTAGATCTATTCATTACCAATTTTGATAAAGATGATACCATATTTCAATCCTATTTATCTAAGATAAGTGACATTGGGATACCCACTTCTAAAACAAAAGAAAAAATTCGTTCGTATGTAAAAGCGAGTATCGCAAGAGAAATATTTGGAGATGATGGCTTTTATAGAATTATTCAAAAAGATGATACCATGCTTCAGAAAGTTTTAGAATTGGATTCTAGCACAGAATAGTGTTTCTTTGTAACTCATGACTACGATTACTACTTCTGAAAATAAGAAAATATACTTTGCCTCCGACCAACATCTAGGAGCTCCAACGCCTGAGGCTAGTTTACCTCGTGAGAAAAAATTTGTTGCATGGCTAGATACTATCAAAGAAGATGCAGGTGCTGTCTTTTTGTTAGGTGATTTATTTGATTTTTGGTTTGAATACAAGACAGTAGTCCCAAAAGGATTTGTTCGAGTATTGGGAAAACTTGCAGAACTTAAGGATGCTGGTATTGCTATTTATTTCTTTGTAGGAAATCATGATTTGTGGATGCATGATTACTTTCAAAAAGAATTAAATATCTCAGTTTTTCATGAGCCTCAGGAGTTTGATATCAACGGAAAATTATTTTTAATTGGTCATGGAGATGGTTTGGGCCCAGAAGACTATGGGTATAAACGAATGAAAAAAGTATTTACATTTCCTTTTTTTAAATGGTTGTTTAGATGGCTGCATCCAGATATAGGTGTTAAACTAGGACACTATTTCTCTGTAAAAAATAAACTAATATCTGGTGATGAAGATGCACAATTTTTAGGAGAAGAAAATGAATGGCTAGCCATATATTGTAAAAGAAAACTCACAGAAAAACATTATGACTTTTTTGTTTTTGGCCATAGACACCTGCCATTAGAAATTGAATTAAATAATACTAGTAGATATATCAACCTTGGAGATTGGATACAGTTTTTCACTTACGGTGAATTTATGAAAACCTTTAAACTAAAAGAGTTTTAAGAGTCTTCATTCGTGAATTTAATACGTTGTATAACTCCCTTATGGTTCTCTAGACAATGTTCTCTCATAAATAGCTTATCTGTAATTGTTCTTTCAGAATAATACTCAGAAACGCTTGGTTAAAACTGGTTAGTGAAATTTATTTGTTTGTAAGTTTCATCAGAAAAAACAATCACATTATATTTTCTACAAATAGCTTCAAGAGATCCATATTTATAATCCGTATAAATAGACCCTGTTGGGTTGTTTTATTAGTTGAGATTAATTAAGAGGGTGTCTTTGTTTTATTGCTTAAAACACGCCTATAATGACACTATAGAGCATTTAAAATCATATTCTAATTCGTTTTATAAGATCTTGTAATTTCCTCAATTTGATTTAATTTGTGAAAATAGCTCACTCAATTCTCTTTAGGAATTAAAAACTCTCCCTCAAGTATTAGTATCTATTGATATAACTGCTTGTTGCTTCCTGAGCCATTAAAAATTAATTCAGACCTTCTATCTACTCATTGATTTTTTTAACAAGATAGTAGAGAGTTATAGTATTAGTTCCTGAAGTACATTTAAAGGGAAGTTATGGTTACGGTTGTTGTTAGCGTTATTATTTAAATCTTCTACAATAGGATGAATCGAGAACGGAGAGTGCCAGAACTCAAATGATGCAATCTCTTGTCATTTTTCTCGAAGCTCTATTACCCTTTCATTTATTAATAAGGTTACGGAAGTTTTTAATCCTGATATATTGATTAATTTTCATAGGTAAAAAAAAAGAGACCTAATAGGTCTCTTTTTTTTATTGAAAGTTGTAAACTTTTTATGATGGGTCTTCTGTATACATTATGTATGACACGTTTCCATCTCCATCTGTACTTTTAGTAAACCAAATATGCCATCCAACATCTTCTGCATTAACAGTGAAATTATAATTTCCACCCGCTGTTACAATATCAAAAGTAAGATCAGCAGGTTGAGAAAAAGAACTAGTTGGCCATTCAAAAACATAAAGAGCGTAATTACCATCCTGTAATCTTGCACTAACATTCTCTTCGTTGGTAACACCAGCGCTTGAGTCTAAAGTGGTTCCACCCCAACCCCAAGAAGAAGTCATAACATCTAAATCAAGATCAAGATCTTGATTTGTTCCCCAAGTCATTTTTGCAGAAAAATAACCTTGTCTCATTAATCTTGCAGAAGTGCTACCAGAAATACTTGTAGTGAAATTTCTAGCAGAAGCATTCACTACTATAAAATCTGAAAGATTTATATCATGAAAATCATCATTAGAATTAAAAGGAATAGAAATAACTAGTGTGTCATCTCCAGTACTAGCGGAAGACGAAGTAGTAGCTCCACCATCTAAAGAATATTCTATGGTTGAATAACTTGGTAATGCTTCAGAAAAACTAATTACTAAATCATAACTAGTTGCGTCATCTGGAACACCAATAATATCTACTTGTTGAGATAAAGAAGCTGTAAGCTCCTTCATTGGTAATACTGTTACCGCATCATCATCATCTACATTACACCCTATGAATGTAAAAACAGCTAATAATACAATACTAAATTTATATATATGTTTCATTTGTGTATGTTTTAATATTGAATAATAGAATAGGTTACTTCACTTCCATCAGTTGACTTAGTGATTTCTATGGTCTGTCTTAAATCAGAATAAAAGCCTCCTGCATTCAGCAATTTACCGGTAAATGGGTAAACAGTTTGTGTTGGATGAGATACTACTTCAAACTCAAGTAACCAATCAATTTCAGAACTCGCTACAGACCATGGTAATATATAAAAAATATATTCTCCGTCGGGTGCCGCAGCAGCAAGTGTAAGAAATTCTGGATCTTGATCAAAATTTTGACTTAAATCTACGTATCCTCCTAGAGATTCTGAATATATTCCTGCATCTAAATCACTAAATCCGCCCCAAGCAAAAGTTAATTCCAAAGGGCCTAATCCTGTAACCACAGAAAAAGGAAGTGAATCTGTAACATCTACTGACCTAGTTATTTCTCCAGGTGTTAAATAATAAACTTCAGAACCTCCAAAATCTGCATCTAAAATTGTTATGGTAAATGTTTCTACATCAGTACCTTCTACAACACCGTCATCTGAAAAACTAACTACAACATCTACAGATGTTTCACCTGCAGGAATTATTGCAGTTTCTGGATAACTAGCTCCATCTACTGTTCCGTCTGAAGAAGTTGCTCCTAATGTTATTGTCGTAGCAACATCCAAAGCGTTTGTATTCAAACTAATAACAAATGTTATTGGGTCTGCACCGTCTTCTAGGACAAGTTGACCTCCATTACTGTCTGTGAAACCAAGATTTATTTCACTTGTAGGAGTCAATACTCCTGGATTTGTTACACTATCTGCATCATCCTGTCCACAAGAAATTAAAAGTGTTAAGGAAAATAATAGTGCTAAATATTTAATATTTTTCATATTCTGTATAATTTATATGTTATAATTTAAATTTTAACCTAGCAAAAACTGTTCTCCCATTAATTCCAAACTGAGAAGTAACACGTGGATAAATAAAGTTATTTCCACTTGTTAAGTTAGATGGACTAAGGTCTGGGAATTTATTGAAAATATTACTAGAACCTATAGTTAAAGTCATATTTTCTGTAAAATCATATCCGAAAGACATGTCTGTTACTATTTTTGCTGCAAATTCTGGATGAAAAGCCACCGCTGTATCATTAATGGTTGCACTTAATGTAGTATCTGGATTTATTACAGATCCAAAAAATGAGTTTCTTAAAAAGAACTTCCACTTATCACCTTGTAACATGTGACCAAGATTTGCTTTAAATCTAGGAGTAGCCGTTTCTAGAAAATAAGATTCTCTTTCTCCAAAATAAGTACCTGCTTGTGATGCTAAAACACTAGATGAATTTATTTCATCTACTCTTTGTGTGTAAGCAAAAGTTACTGCTAAATCACTTGAAAAACTTAAGTCAGAGATCGTTTCTTTATGAGAAATTACAATATCAAAACCTCTAGTTTCAGTATCTATAGCGTTTGCAAAGAAACGAGCAGATTCTGCTCCTGTAACAATTCCGTCTGGAATATCAAAGTTCCCTGTTAACACAACTCTGTCGTCAATTCCTGTGAAGAAACCATCTACAGTTAAGCTAAGGTTAGCGTTTGGTATTTTAGCTGTAAAACCAAAACTTGCACTAAAAGACTCTTCTTGTTTTAATTGTGGAATACCTAAGGCTCCAGCAATTTGACTATCATTAGAGAAAGTACCCACTTCATAAGGGATTCCTGCAATAAAGTTTGTGCTAATCGTATTGAAGTTCAACTGAGCTAAAGACGGTGCTCTAAAACCTGTACTAGCAGCAGCTCTAATGTTTACATTATCATTTACTTTAACAATCCCTGCCAGTTTCCAGTTGAAAGTAGAACCAAAATCACTGTAGTTTTCATATCTAACTGCTCCAGATAGAAATAAGCTTTTAGTAACATCTAATTCTAAATCACCATAAAAAGCATAACTGTTTCTAGTTGCGTTTCTTTCATTTTCTGGTCTGAAACCAGGAAAAACTTGAATTCCACCAGATCTAGATCTACCAAAGAAATCAACTACTTGGGTAGCTGCATCTCCATTCCAAATATCTCCATTTACATCATATGTGGCCCAAGACTCTTCTTGACCAGCAGTAATATTGTAAGCTTCCATTCTATATTCTGAACCAAAAGCAACATTTAAACCAGATAAAACATTATCATAAAATTTTGTCAGATCTAAGTTGGTAGTATTTTGAGTGAAAGAAAAACCACCAGCATAAACTTCTAATGGTGATGCTTGTTGTAAACTAGCATTACTTGAATTTCCTATGTTAAAATCGAAAGAATTTTTTCCGTATGTATTACTGAAATCAATATCCCAATCTCCTTGCTTTCCTTTTATACCAACTGCAATAGACTCATCATTTACGGTTGAATTTATTTCAGGTAAAAAACCTGCAGGGTATAATCCGGTAAAAGCTCTAGACTGAGCAGGTCTTCTGTAAAAACCAGCAGCATTTCCTTTTCTGTGACTAATTCCTCCAAATGCATAGAAACTAAAATCATCATTAAGTTGGAACTCCATGTTAGCCATAAACTTTCCGTTTCTTAATCTAGATTGCCCAACTCGCATACTAAAGTCTTGTCTTGTAAGACCTCTTGTAGTTAATTCGTTTTCTGATGTATTAAAGTTTAACAACCCTCTAAGTTGATCAACTGAAGTAGCTGCATTGATTTGATTTTTTAATGAAAAATCAAAATGTGTAACTCCTTGAGCAAACGTTTGAATTTGTGATAAAGAATACTGAGTAATATCAGATCCTGCACCACTATTTAATCCTATCCATTCCACAGAGTTACTTGCGTCAAAAATTTGTCCAGAGAATCCTTCAGATCCAGCTCTGTAAGAAGGAGCTCTTGTTGATAATGATCCTGTAAAGTTTATAAAACTTCCTTTATCATCTAAAGGAATTCCATAATTTACGTCAAATTGAAAGTTTTCTCCATCCATTCCACCACTTTGGTTGTTGTTTTGATCACCCCAATTTGCTCCTTGGTTTACTTGAACTTCTAGACCTTCGCTACTCTTTAACACAATGTTAATAACACCAGCTATGGCATCACTACCATATTGTGCTGCTGCACCATCTTTTAAAATTTCTATTCTTTTAATTGAAAAAGCTGGAATAGTATTCATGTCTGTACCTACACTTCCTCTACCAACTGTACTATTTACATTTACTAGAGATGTGTTGTGTCTTCGTTTTCCATTTACCAATACCAATACTTGATCCGGTCCTAAGCCTCTTAAGGCTGCTGGATCTATGTGGTCTGTACCGTCAGAAACAGTTTGTGAAGTAGATGTGAAAGAAGGCGCTACATAATTTAAAATATCATTTATAGATACCTGAGGCCCTGCACTTAAAAGCTCAGAGACATCAATTACATCAATAGGAACAGGTGTATTTGCTACAGTTCTGTTTTTATTTCTTGATCCAACTAAGACTATTTCATCTAAAGAAAGATTGTCTTCTTCTAAAACTATTGTTACATAGCTAGAGTCCATTATACTTTTTTCAACAGTTTTAAATCCTAATGAGGATACTGAAAGTGTTGTAGGCATTTTCTCTACATCTAACGAAAATTCACCATTTTCATCTGTTGTAGTACCATTTGTGGTTCCTTTTTCTACGACATTCATAAATGATAAAGCTTCTCCGCTTGTATCACTTACTTTTCCTTTAATCGTTTGAGCATTTATTGTAACTGCTCCAACGAATAAAAACATAACCGTAAAAAATTTTAAAAAGTCATTTTGTTTCATATAAGTGTTATTGTTTGATAATATCCGCAAATGTTGCCTTTTTTTTTGTTAAAAACAAAAAAATACAAGCTTAATCTACTATTGTATAATAAGTATGATGTAAAAAACTATTATCCTGAAACAAAAAAAGCTTATGCTACTTACCTTTAACCAATTTTTAACAATGATAAAAAATCGAATAGTGTAGATTTGTTTTTCAATTTTTTAATACTTAAAACTCAGCACATAATGGATGTAGACATTAGAGCAATTAATGAAAAGATAGAGCGAGAAAGTGCTTTTGTAGATATTCTTACTTCAGAAATGAACAAAGTTATTGTTGGCCAAAAGGAGATGATAGAACGATTACTTATTGGGCTATTAGGGAATGGTCATATTTTACTTGAAGGTGTTCCTGGGCTGGCAAAAACTTTAGCTATAAATACACTAGCTAAAGCTGTCCAAGGGTCATTTAGCAGGGTTCAATTTACTCCAGATTTATTACCTGCTGATGTTGTAGGAACAATGATCTATAATATGAAGGAAAATGATTTTTCTATTAAAAAAGGTCCCATTTTTGCAAATTTTGTATTAGCAGATGAAATAAACAGAGCTCCAGCTAAAGTACAGTCAGCTTTGTTGGAAGCTATGCAAGAGCGTCAAATAACTATCGGAGACACTACATTTAAACTTGATCAACCTTTCTTAGTAATGGCTACACAAAACCCTGTTGAACAAGAAGGAACATATCCTCTCCCTGAAGCACAGGTAGATCGTTTTATGTTAAAAACTGTTATAGACTACCCAAAGTTGTCTGACGAACAAACCATAATGAGACAGAATCTAAGTGGTGGTTTTGCTACCATAAATCCTGTAGTATCTGTTGCTCAAATTTTAAAGGCAAGAGAAGCTGCTAATGAAGTTTATATGGATGAAAAAATAGAAAAATATATTTTAGATATTATTTTTGCAACTAGGTACCCTGAACGCTATAATCTTTCGCAACTCAAACCACTTATTAGTTTTGGTGCTTCACCTAGAGGAAGTATAAATTTAGCAAAAGCTGCTAAATGTTATGCCTTTATTAAGAGAAGAGGCTACGTAATTCCTGAAGATGTAAGAGCAATTGTGTATGATGTGTTGCGTCATAGGATAGGAATCACTTATGAGGCTGAAGCTGAAAATATTTCATCTGTAGACATTATTAACTCTATCATTAATGAAATAGAAGTGCCTTAAAATAAGTTGTTTACACGCAGACTTTTGCTTACACTAACCTATTAAAAAATTTGGGAGAGATTTATAAGTAAAATCTATTGAATTCTTTAAGAATAAAAGTGAAATAAAAAATAGAAATATTTAGTTTACCCTTCGCTTAGATTACTTTAATAATGGATACTAAAGAGATACTAAAAAAAGTACGGAAAATTGAAGTCAAGACAAGACGCTTGTCTGATCATATTTTTGGTGGTGAATATCATTCTACCTTTAAAGGTAGAGGTATGACCTTCTCTGAAGTAAGAGCGTATCAATTTGGCGATGATGTAAGAGCTATTGACTGGAACGTTACCGCCCGCTATAACGAACCTTTTATAAAGGTTTTTGAAGAAGAAAGAGAACTTACCATGATGCTTATGGTAGATGTTTCTGGTTCTGAACACTTTGGAACCACAGAGCAATTTAAAAAGGATACTGTTACAGAAATTTCTGCCACATTAGCATTTTCTGCAATTCAAAATAATGATAAAGTTGGTTTAATTCTTTTTTCAGATCAAATAGAGTTATTTATTCCACCCAAAAAAGGGAAAAGTCATGTACTAAGGATTATTCGCGAATTGATAGAGTTCAAACCGAAAAGTAAAAAGACAGATATTGCTGAGGCTTTTAAATTTCTTTCCAATGTTATGAAAAAGAAAGCCATTGTTTTTATGTTGTCTGACTTTATGGATGATGATTATGAAAGAACGCTGAAAATTGTTGGTAACAAACATGACGTAACTGGAATTCGTGTGTACGATAAACATGACGAGGATATTCCCAATCTGGGAATGGTTCCTATGTTAGATGCAGAAACAAATTTGGTTCAACTAATTAATACAGCCTCTAAAACTGTCAGAAATAAGTACAAGGAAAATGCTTTACGTATTTCAGCTTATTTCAAAAACACCTTTAAGAAAAGTGGCTCAGGCACTATAGATACTAGAGTAGATGAGGATTATGTAAAAAAATTATTAGGATACTTTAAACACAAAGGAAGATAGCACAAATGAAAATAAGAATTCTTTTATTACTTTTCTTAATTAGCACTGTGACTTTTTCTCAAAAAGTAAGTGTTAAATCAGATACTACCAACATTAGAATTGGAGAACAATTCTTATTTCAAATTTCAATTAATGACACTGCTAATGTTATTTTTCCTGAAAAACTAGAAAATTTAAATAGTTTAGAGATTGTAAAAGATATAAAAATTGACACTTTTAAAAACAGCCTTATCAAAAAGTATTTGATGACCGGTTTTGATAGTGGTGCCTTCTATATTCCATCACAACAAATTTTTATCAAAAACAGAGTATATCTCACAGATTCTATTTTGATAAATATAGCTACCATTGCTGTAGATACTACAAAGCAGAAAATGTTTCCAATTAAGGCAATTCAAAGTGAGCCATTAATCTATGATGACTTTAAACCTTACATAATTTGGATAATTTTAATCATTATATTAATTGCTGCAATTGTTTATTATTTAGTAACTCGTAAAAAACCAGCAACTACTGAAGAGGAACCTATAGCAGCTCTGCCTCCTTTTGAAGAAGCGATAGAAAGACTTCAAGAACTAGACAACAAGTTATTGTGGCAAAATAATGAGATAAAAAAATACTATAGCGAGCTCACAGAAATTGTTCGTGCTTTTATAGAAAAAGAATTAAAAATTCCTGCATTAGAAATTACAACTCACGAACTGGTTGAAATACTTTCTGATTTTAATAAGGCGAAAACTATCGACACTAACAAAGAAACTATTAAAAAGCTAAACGCTCTACTTCGTGAAGCTGATTTGGTGAAATTTGCGAAATCAACACCACTATCTCATGAGATTGAAGAAGATAGAATAGATGCAGAAGATGTATTAAATGATCTAAAACCAACACCTTTAATAGAAGAAACGGAAGATGATGAATTGGAGTAATTTTGAATTTCATAGCCCTCAATTTTTATGGTTACTAACATTAATACCGTTAGTAGCTGTCTGGTATTTTTTTATTCGAAAAAAACAAGCTACCGTATTAACTGTTTCTAGTCTAAAAGGATTTGGCACGAATGGGTCTATACTCCCAAAACTAAAACCTTTATTAGCAGTTTTTAGATTGTTAGCCATGACTTTTTTAATAATTGCATTGGCAAGACCAAGAAATGTAGCTGTTAGTACAAAAATAAAAGCCAATAGAGGAATAGATATCGTGATGGCTATAGATGTTTCTGCTAGTATGTTGGCTAGAGATTTAAAACCAAATAGACTAGAGGCCTTAAAAGTAGTTGCAACAAATTTTGTAAACAGACGTCCAAATGATCGAATAGGAATTGTTGTATATGCCGGAGAAAGCTTCACACAAACACCTATTACAAGTGATAAAGAAATTATAAAAAGAACTATTTCAGAAATTAAATGGGGGCAGCTAGATGGTGGAACTGCCATAGGAATGGGATTAGGTTCTGCTGTAAATAGATTAAAAGATAGTGAAGCCAAGAGTAAAGTAATAATTCTACTAACAGACGGTGTAAATAATTCTGGTTTTATAGACCCCAAGACGGCTACCGAACTGGCAAAGGAATTAAATATTAAAGTATACACAGTAGGGATTGGAACAAACGGAATGGCAGATTTTCCATACAGTAAAGACCCTAGAACTGGGAAGTTACAGTTTAGAAAACAACAAGTAGAAATAGATGAAGAATTACTCCAGTTTATTGCTAGTGAAACACAAGGGCAATATTTTAGAGCTACAGACAATACTAAACTACAAGAAATTTATGATGAAATTGATACTCTAGAAAAAACAAAGATTGAAGAATTTAAGTATTACAACTACCAAGAAAAATATAGATTACTGCTATTTCTTGCAGGCGGATTGTTGTTATTAGAATATTTATTAAAAAACACGTTATTTAGAAGTTTTATATAATGTTATACAGACTTGAAGAGCCCATATATTTTTATCTATTTGCAATAATTCCAATAATTATTGTCATCTTTATTTTAGTATTGTGGTGGAAAAAAAGAACTCAGAGACGTTTTGCGTCAGATAGTTTATTATTAAAACTAGCACCCAATATTTCCGTTTTCAAATCGGTACTCAAGCTCTTGTTTTTTATTATAGGAATTTCATTTCTAATTTTAGCATTGGTAAATCCAAAAATAGGAACCAAACTAAAAACATTAAAACGAGAAGGTGTAGATGTCGTTTTTGCTTTAGATGTCTCCAGGAGCATGTTGGCAGAAGATATTGCACCAAATAGATTAGAAAAATCAAAACAAATTATTTCTAAAATTATAGATAAGCTAGGGAGCGACCGAGTAGGTATAATTATTTATGCAGGGAATGCATATCCTCTATTGCCAATTACAACAGATCATGGTGCTGCAAAAATGTTTTTACAAAATGCAAATCCAGATGTGGTTTCTAGTCAAGGAACAGCCATTAATGAAGCCCTCGATTTGGCGAAAACATACTATAATAATGACGAACAGACGAATCGTTTTTTAATTATTATTTCAGACGGTGAAGATCATCAGGAAGAAACAAAACAGTTAGCACAAAACATTTCTAATGATGGAATAAAAGTATATACGATTGGAGTAGGAAGTGAAAAAGGAGCTCCTATTCCTTTAAAAGTAAATGGATCTTTAATAGGCTATAAGAAATACAAAGGAGAAACTGTGTTAACAAAACGTAATTCTGAACTTTTAAAAGGAGTTGCAGATGCTGCCAATGGAAGTTATATTGATGGAAATTTAACAGATAAACCTGTAAAAGCTATTGAAGAAATTATTAGCAACGCACAAAAAACAGAATTCGAAACCAAACAGTTTTCAGATTACAAAGATCAATTTCAATGGTTTTTAGGAATTGGCATGCTGTTTTTGATATTAGACGTTTTCTTATTGGATAAGAAAACAAAATGGCTGAAAAAGATTGATTTATTTAATGAAAAAGAGACCTAAATTCTAGTAAAATGAAGAATTTAATATATATATCTATAGCGTTTGTGATGTTATTAACATCCTCCATTTCTTATGCACAAAAAGATTCTATTGCTCTGCAAAGAGAGGCCAGAAAATTGGTTAGAGATGGGAACAAATTTTACAATCAAAATAATTTTGTAGAGGCTTCTGTTGCATATAAAAAAGCCTTAGAAAAAAATAGTGCCTATAAAAAAGCAACCTATAATCTAGGGAACTCACTGTATCAAGAAAAGAATTTTAAAGAAGCGATCCCTCAATATAATGTAGCTTTAGAGAGTGCGGAAGATATTTTTGAAAAAGCTGAAGGATATCATAACATAGGAAATTCGATGATGCAAGAAAAAAATTATCAAGGTGCTGTAGATGCCTATAAAAACGCTCTTCGAAACAACCCAAACGATGATGAAACCCGCTATAATTTAGCGGTGGCACAAAAGCTGCTTGAAAAAGATAAGAACAAGGATAAGGACAAGGATAAGGACAAGGATAAGGAAAAGGACAAGGACAAGGACAAGGATAAGGATAAGGATAAGGATAAGGA
>CEST01086194.1_pt1 | contig 17489 bp, 15 predicted proteins | sample 326921 | NCBI WGS metagenome assembly CEST01 (sample SAMEA2621509, study PRJEB7988) | marine metagenome | biome: marine biome (ENVO:00000447); feature: surface water layer (ENVO:00002042); material: "saline water (ENVO:00002010), including plankton (ENVO:xxxxxxxx)" | depth 5 m
GCTTTAATTGCCAAAAAATATTTTCCATCTACAATTGGTAAAATAATAACTTCTCTATTATTGGGAATTAATTCATAGTAACTATTATTGAGTGCGATTTTAAAAAATCTATTTTTATAAACAATCATCAAATCTAAATACTTTTTTATTTAATAATTTTAAAAATAATATCCAACTATTTAGCTTGAATTTGATCTTCAAAAGGTTTTTCTTTAAATTCAATTGAATTAACTTTTTCTGCATTACACAAATATGCTCCACTTCTATGTCCATACCAAATTATTTTTTGAAGCCATTCACTAAATGTATCAAATTTTTTATCTTCTCTTATTATCATTAATTCTTCATTTTCTTTTCTAAGATTAGTAGAATCATTGTTTATAAAATCTTTGTAAACCTCGTAAATATTATATTTGGTTGAATAAATACTATTAGTTTTTTTATTTGGCAGTCTTAATAAATTAAAATTTAATTTAACAGCTTCTTTTATAACTTCACTATTTATGCTGTTGGAAAATTTGGAATTGAGAAGAAAAAGAGATTCATCATAAAATTCCTCTATTTTATTATCTTCTACTAATCTAATTAACTCTAATTCTCCTGGTGGCCAATGGATATCTAACCAACCCTTATGGTAAACAAACTCCGGTCTACCATCTATAATTTTCTGAGCATGAATAATGAAATTTTTCTTTATACCCTCTATGACTTTAAGGTTTAAATCATTTTTCATAAAAGTTTCAAATAAGTCTCTAAATGAAGCCCCAGATAGTTTATGAATAATCAATAACGGTATCTGCAGCACTTTATTAAAATACAAAAATTCAGACATTGAGGCGTAAGCTCTGGTATCAATCCATTTATCTTGGGGTAAAGATTTTGTGCCTACAACCATATTTTGAACCTCATAAATTCCATCTTCTGGCATTTCATCTAGTGTACCATGTGCATTAACAATTGGATTTTCACTTGTTATAATCGCATGCTCTTCCATATAAGATGGGCTTGCCATTTCTGCATTTGGTAAAATTGATAAATTATTATACTGAATACGATTATGTTGTCCGGCCGCTATTACTTGAGATACCCCATTTGCAAAAACTTCATAGGTATCTCCTGGTAGACCTAAAATAAATTCAGTGTAAGTGGGAATTTTATCCTTTGAAAATTTTCTTTGTAGTTCTGAATAATCTGCAATAGAAATATTGTCTCTTTTAATCGTTTTAAGCGTATGAGGATCTACAGATTGCATTGCTAATGTTACACCTTTGCTTAATCCCTCGTCTGCTAAAAGCTTTTGTACTTTATATGCTCTTTCTCTAGAATTTTTAGTATTTTGAACAGATAAAACATGAGGATATCCATATTTTTTTTTATTTTCTGCAGCTTTTTGTGCAATCTCAAAATCTCTTGGAAGCATACCAAAATTTGCATCACAACAAAAAATAAATTCAATCTTATTTTGTGAAAACCAATCCATTTCAGCAAAAACTCTTCCTAAGTCCATTCTGCTAACTTTACTATTGGTTGCAGATCCCCAGTCACAAAAGGCACATGAAAAAGGACATCCCCTATTAGTTTCCCAACTAGCTAACCATCTTTCATTTGGATTTTCTTCCAGTATTTTATCAAATACACCTGTTAAATAAGGGGATGGTGCATGAGTAAAATCCTTCATTCTTGGAAGGTTTGCATTATTAATATAAAGGTTTTTTTTATTTATAAAGCTTACATTTGGAGTATTCTCTAAATCATTGTTAGGGAATTCATCTAATAATTGCAAAGTTGTTCTCTCACCCTCTTGGTGAATAATTACATCTATAAAATTATTATCTCTTAAAAACTTTTCAGATTTACCACCAATATTATCTGGAACTGAAGGTCCTCCAACAACTATAAATATTTTTTTATTAAATTTTTTTAATTTTTTAGCAATAGCTAAAGATATATTTGAATTCCAAACATAGGTGCTGAATAAGGCAATATCACAATTTTTTAGCTTTTCAAAAGCATCATCTAATAATAGTCTTTTGTAAATTGTTGATTGAAAATCATATGCTTCTTTTCTTTTAGAATTGTGTTCTACAAAAGCCTGAAGAATTCCAATTGAATAAGGTAGGTAAAATTGACCAGAAAAACCATTATTTATCTGGGCAGATCCTATATTTATTTTTTTAGTTACCATTAAATACTTTGTATACTTTAATTAATTTTTTTTTCCAATTTTGTTCTAAATTTAAGTCACCATATATAGTATTTATGTTTTTTGTAATCTCTATTTTTGTTGCCATTCCAACGATTATTGAGGATATCTCTGGAAAAGAAATACAGAATTTTAAAGCTGATTCTGCTAAAGAATTATTTTTATACAGTATATCTTCTCTATTTTTTTTTACATAATGATCGATTAGAGATTGTAGTTTTGGTCTTATTAGTGCCTTGTTAGATTTTTTTTTCAGAAGATATCCACTATTGAAAGGAGACCTGGTAAGTAAAATAAATTTCTTTTTTTTTTTTAATTCTAATATTTTGCTATAAATTAATCTTTGGTCAAAAATACTAAATCCAACCTGCAGAAAATCAAAGTCATAATTTTTTAAAACTTTGTAAGCATCCATTGGATCTCTTGACGAAAAGCCTATTGATCTAATTTTTCCATTTTTCTTTAACTTAGTTAAAAGATTATAAGAGCTGTCTATATTATCCTCTGAAGTAATATTGTGAAATTGATATCCGTCTAGATAGTCAGTATTTAGATTAATTAGACTCTGCTTAATTTTTTTTTCTATATATTTTTTTGAAAAATTTGTATCATTTATTTCATTTAAAACACCTGACTTTGTAATAACTATAATATTTTTTCTTAAATCTTTAAATGCTTTCCCTAATATTTGCTCCCCAATACCTTCTCCATAAATATCAGCTGTATCAAAAAAATTAATACCTTTTTCAAAAGCAATTTTTAGAAGTTTTATACCTTCTTGTTCGGTGGTTGTATTGGGAGATTTAAATTTTTTTGTTGATGGAGATAAATTCCAGGTTCCAAAACAAATTTTAGAAATTTTAGAATCGTCAATAAATTTTGAATATTTCATAAATTTATCTATCAAGAAATTTTTTATTCTTTATTTGATTTCTCCAGTAATTTAATAAATCAAGCATCGTGTCTTCAAATTTATAAATTGGCTTCCATCCCGTATGTTTTTTAAATTTTTTCACATCTGGAACTTGAAGATCTGCATCAATTTTTCTCAATCTTTTTGGATCCTCTATAATCTTAATTTCTTTCTTATAATTTGAAAGGCTTATAAGATGTTTTAATATATCTCCTACTTTACAACTATAGTTCCCACCAATATTATATACCTCTCCTGGTATGGGATTTTTTGTTACTAACAGATGATATGCTTTTACAGCATCCCTAACATCCGCAATCGTTCTTAATGAATTTAAATTACCTACCTTTAATTTTGGTGGAATAATATTATTTTCAATCATCGCTATTTGTTTAGCAAAAGTAGACTCTGCAAAAAAGTCTCCTCTTCTTGGCCCAGTGTGAGTGAACATTCTAGTAATAATAGTTTTAACTCCATAAGCTTCATAAAAATATCTACCAATCAAGTCCGTTCCTACTTTTGAAATCGCATAAGGAGATGCTGGGTGAAAATTGCAATTTTCATTAATGGGTAAATCTTTTTTTTTAACTTTGCCAAAAACTTCTGATGATGAACAAATATGTACAATTGGATCAATTTTTTTGCAATCCTTAATCTCTTCAAGCAATATTTGCGTTCCTTTAACGTTTGTTTCATAAAATTTTAAAGGAGCGTCAAAACTCATTTTAGGAAATGATTCAGCCGCTAAATGAAAAACATACTGTGGTAAAATACTATTTATTACTTTTCTAATAGAAACTTGATCTGTTAAATCTCCATATTCCAAAAAAATTCTTTGCCCTTTATTAATTTTATCTAGATGATGCTCAATATTATCCAGCTTGCTAGACCATCGAACTAATCCATAAATATTCCAATTAGTATTCTTTAATAAAAAATCTAGTAAGTGTGAGCCTACCATTCCAGATATGCCAGTTATTAGGCAGTTAATTTTTTTCATATTTGTTTTTTCTTTAATTTGATCAAGTAATAATAAATGAATAATAGAGAAATAATTAAGTATGGCAATAAGGATGTAAAAAAATAATACAATAACCATGGAATAAAAACTGCACTACAATAAATAATTAAAGTTTTAAGATTTCCAAATTGTTTTAATAAAATATGATGTAAATGATCACTATCAGCTTTAAAGGGATTGACACCTTTAATGACTCTCTGAAAAAATAGTCTCAACATATCGACTCCAGGTATCATAAATAGTAAAAAAATACTTTCAATATTAAGATAGTTGACATTCGAACTTGAGCCCACGTTATAGATATATACCGTTAAAAAACTAATATAAGTTACTAATACATAGCACCCACTATCACCAAGGAAAAACTTGTTTTGATAATTAAGGAATGCAAATATTGCTAGTGAGTAAATTAAAATAAGATTAATTAAAAAATAAAAACTATTTATTGGTAAAGCTAAATTTAAATAAAAAATCCATATAATAAAAATTATACTAGATAACGAATTAATGCCATCTGCCATATTAATTGCATTTAACAGAACAATAAAACAGAAAGCTGTAAAATAAATAGAATAAGAGTTTAAATTTAATCTATAATTAAAAAAAGATTTAAGGTTTTGTATAATAAAAACATCACTTACTAAGCTTAATGAAATATTAAAAATTATAAATATAAAAATCAATTTAATAGTTGGCTTCATATTTTTTTTATCATCAAATAATCCTATGGCAAATACTGCAGATAAAGTTCCTAATAATATTATGTTGTCTCTTAGATTAAATGATAAAGTTTTTTTAATAATTTCTAAATCTAAGTAAAAAAATAAAATAAAATAAAATAAAAAAATAATTTGAAAAAAAATTCCTCCAATCAGCAGTGTAGGTTTTAAATGTATTTTTCTATTTTTATCAGGATAGTCATATAAATTTATTTTTTTGGAAAAATTAAAACTTAAAAATAAAAATAATGGTATAATAAATATTGTTAATAAAATAATAAAAATCATTTAACTTTCAAACTTTCGAAAAAAATTTTTTTCCATCATAAATATAATTGTTAATATAAAGGAAAAATGAATTTGAGTCATATTTGTAAAAAAACTTCCCGTTGTAATTAAAGGCCATACAATCAAAATAACAGAGATTAATGGAAGTTTAATGAATTCATGAGAATTAATTATAAAAAATATTTTTCTGAATAGTGCAAAAATTAACATAAGAAACAATAAAAAACCAATTAGGCCAATCTCTGATAAAAGTTCAAAATAAGTATTATGAGGATGTGTTGCGCACCTTATGACCCTTAATTTAGATTTGAGGTCATCATATTTTTTATTCGCACATTCAATTCTAAATTGTTTTAAGCCTATGCCAAAAAATTTATTATCTAACCAAATTCTATATGAGGTCTCCCAATGTGCCCCATAATGACTATCTAGGAACTTAATTTTAGTTATATTTATTATTTGTTTATGAATAGGTTTTTCTTTATTAAAATTGTTAGAAACACCCATCTGAAATAAAGTATCATCTACCATTCTTTTTTTAAGTACGGGATTATTTAAAAAAAATAGTGCTACTAACCCCATACAAATCAAAAAACTAAATATAATTTTTATTCTAAATTCAGGGTATAATAAAAAAAATAAGAAAATTCCAAAGACTGTTAAGATGGCTGCAGATCTTTCCCCAGTAATAAAAATTGTCATTAGGGTTATTAAAATAAATAGAGGTATGGCAAAACTTAATGAGTTTTTATTATTAATTGTAAAAAATAAGAAAAGCATAGATATAAAAAAATATCTCATTAAAAAACCCCCTGGTATTAATTCATCATTAAATGGACCACTTAGTCTTCCGATTGCAAGCACACCACGCTCTATAGGAACAAAGCCAAATATATCTTTTCCATTAAAATATTGAAAAATTAAATCAAAAATTATGAAAAAAATAGTTATTAAGAAGATTATCAAGTATTTTTTGCTAATTGAAAAATTAAACTTATTAGCTAAATAAATAATTGATATTGGATATATTCCAAATCGAAAAAAAAATAGTGACCTGGAAAAATAGCTTTTAAAGTTTTGATAAGAATAAACAGCATTATCAAAATAATTAATAAAAGAATTTACTAATAAATAAAAACTAAATAATAAAAAAATAATTATAAATTTATCTTTAATGATTAAATTTAGTAATTTCTGATCTCTATCGTATAAAGAAACTATCAAAGAAAATATCACTGTTACTGATATTATTAAATCTGGGAAAAAAGGTCCCAAAATTGTAAATGCGGGTATTAAAAAAAATAAAGATAAAAGTAAATAAGCTACTCTATTTTGAAAATTTATTTTAGTTATCTGTTTCAAAATAAATCCTCCATATAGAAAAATTCTTATTTTGTAAGGTCGCTGAATCTTTAGTTTCTGAAGTCTCTAAATATGAATAATTTTTGATATCAACAATTTTCTCTGATAAGTGTTTATATAAATAATTAATATCTCCAAGGAAAAAATATCTTCTACGGTTATTCATTAAATTGCTATTGATTAGTTCTTTTGGGTTAATTGAGGACTCTCCAGTGAACCAATACGCATTATATCTATATCGTGTAATAATTATGTCATTGCTATCAAAAAAATTATTTCTATTCTTATTAAAATCTTTGAAATTTAAGCCAACATTATAAGCACTGAATTTATTAATACCTTTAAAGTAACCGTAACCATAAAATGATAAAATTAATATAAAGAATAGAAAAGTTACGATTATTAATTTCCAACTTATTTTTTTTTTTAATAACTTTATAAAACTAAACAAAAAAAACAATATACAAAAATTACTCATCATAAAGTACCTTGTAGTGTAATCTGTTAAAAAAAATAAAAAGACTGATGTTAATAAAACATATGTTAATAAAAAAATACCAATTTGTTTATTCTTTTCTTTAACAAAATAAAAAATTATTGTTAAAATATTAATTACGGCCAGGATCAGATAAAGAAATTCACTAAGATTAAAAAAATTATTTACTAAATGAAAATCAATAATTTTTGGTAGATTTAAATAATTTACATATAAACTTAAATTAACTTTTAAATTTTTAAATACTGAATTACCTAGACTATCTAATTGAGATTGGAACAGATTAATAATATAATCTAAAAAAGTATTGTCTACTTCAGTTCCTATATCTATATATGAATCATATTGTTTTAAAAAATATAATAAAAAAAAGAAAATTAAAAAATTTAAAATTGTAATAAAGCTTAAGTAAATGAATTCTTTTATTCTGAAATAAAAAATAGAAAATACTAATAGAGACCCTAAGAGAATAAAATGTTGAATTCTAAAAATAATACCGATTATCAAAAATAATATAAATAAATAACTATTTTCAAAAATATTTTTTTTTTTTTGGATATAATTAATAACTTTTAAAAAAGCAAATATTAAAAGTGGAAAATATAATGCTTCATTGTAAAATGATGAAGCGCTAATTAAATAATCATAACTAAAAAAAATAAAAAAAGGAAAAAAATAAACTGCCTTCCCAGCTTTAACAAAGTTTTTTTTTGAAAAATAAATCAATTTTTTGACTAAAATAGTCCATACAATTGAAAAAATAATTACATAAGCAATAATCCAAAAGGATTTGAAAAATTTCATCAATGTAGCAAGATATAAAACTATTCCAATTTGAGGGGTCGGTATTGGCCGCATGTACTCACCAAATGATCTGGTTGGATCCAGAAATACTCCATTTTTTACAAGATATTCAGCCGCAGAGAGATAAAGGACACCATCATTCGGAGTTTTAATAAAATAATTTAATGAAACTAAAGTTGAAATAATTGCCAAAATTACAAAAAAAATATATTTTGTATATATGTCTCTACTCATTAATTTCCTTTTCTAGTATGTCTGCGTATAGTAGGTGTCCCTCTTTAGATAAATGAACTTTATCTATAAAAAACCTACCAAATAAATTTAATTCTTTTTCATTAAATTTTTCTAAAATATTAACGTAATCAATATTAAAGTTAGCTAGTGATTTAAACAATTCAACTCTTGGATAATCTTCAATATCAAAGTTTTTTGAAATTGTGCTTTTTACGTAATTTGTATCTGGGCTATATAAAAAGATTAACTTACTATTATTTAATTCAATTTTATCTTTGAATTCTTTTAATAATTTAACAGATAATTTGATTGTATTAACATTGTCATGTATTTCTAAAACTTTGCCACTCAAAGTTTCGTTTTTTGATCTTTTAAGATCAAAATTGTTAAGTGAACCTCTAAATAACTCAGTTACTTTATAAGTTAGGAATTTTAGATAATTAATAATTCCAAATTTATAATTTTCACTAAAGAAAAAGTATTGCTCAAATCTTCTTAAGTTTCTTGTGAAACAGTCAATTATACATACCAAAATATAAGTTGAATTTGCTTTATATAAATTATGGGAATCAATAAAATAAATCATATTAGGAATTCCCCATCCATTGTTTGAAATATTTAAATAATTTTTATTCAATCTTTTTGCTAATATATCTGAAAATGTTTCGTTATCATTAACCGCACTTCCACCAAAGGTTACAGAATCGCCTAAGAAGAAAAGGTTTGTATTTTCAATTGTATTTTGAATGGGATTTCTGTTTCCCAAATTATCTGTACTAATTTTACTATTATTTCTAATTATTTTTTGATTAGGTTTTTTATTGTAACCATAATAGTTACTACTATAATATAAGGTGTGTTTGTCTAATTTGTAAAATTTTAATATAAATTCTACCGATGTAATTGTAATTAAAGTCGAAATTAAAATTAGCACTATAGAAATAATATATTTTTTCATATTCTATTTTCTCTAACTATTTATAAAACCTAATTTTTAAAAAAAAAGTAGAACTACAAGAATTTTTTAAGTACACCATTCTTCCTAAATTAAAGACTTTTCTTTTAAATTGTTAATATTTAAAGTAATTTAATTAATATTATGAACTGCATATATATCATTAAAAATGAATATTAAAATTAATAAATTAGTCTTTATTACCAGCTTATTTTCAATTCATTTAATCCCTTTTGCTAAATCATTTTCTATTGAAACACTTCCAATATTGTTACTTTTATTTTGTTATTATATTTATTTATCTACAGATCAAAATATTTTTAATTACATAGATAAAAATAGATTAATATTTTTACTTATTGTCTATATAGTCTTATTTTATTCCACACATTATTTTGGAGGCTACAATAATATTATTGAATTAGTAAAATATTTAGTTGGACCAATAGTTTTTTTATTATTTACTCGTTTAAGAAAATTTTTTGGTCTTGATGAATTTATAGTCTTTGGTTTTTTTATTATTATTCTTTTTATAATATCTCATTTTAGATTACCCATAATATTTAAGTTAAATTGTGGAGTTTATGAATTTTTTATTTCAAGGGTCGACTGCTCATATGAAGGATTAATAAATCTTAATAGAAGTCCTTTAATAACACCAGAACCTTCTTACCTCTCATTGTTATTAAGTTATTACTTATTAGTATTATATTCCTTCAAAGAAAAAATTGTTACTAATGATATGAAAAAAAATATTATTTCTTTTTTAGAAGTTGCAATTCTTTATATCATTATAAATACCCAATCAAGAATAGGTGTATTTTTTTCAGTAATATATATTTTTTTTTATATAATTAAATACAATATATACAAGAATATATACGCATATTTTATAACAATTTTTTTATTATTTATTATATTTGGGTATAGTAATAATAGTGCCACAATCTTTAGTGGTAACGCTACATTTGATACAGAAGTATCTTTAATAACTAGTAGGACATTTTTAAATATAGATAGAATTATAGATTATTATAGTATTAATAGTGTAGCTCCAATGCAGGGCCTACTTGTTTATATTAATAATTTTGAACCAACGGGCTTTATAAGAATATTACATAACTATTTAAGTGTATTGGGTTCAATTAAAAATAATTTTATTGGTAATGGTTTGGGTAGCTATTCAACACTATGGTATGAATATGCAATAGAAACAAACTTAGTCGATCAATTAAGACTTAACGAAGTAACGAGGGACTGGTTTAATCCAGAAAAAGCCAAGGTGAACATCTATGATAAAAAACAATATGTGCAAAACTATATGTTTGCCATGCTGCATGATGGTGGTCTTATACCTGTAATTTTAATTTTAACTATAATGTTTAAGGCAACAGTAAAAGTGATAAAAAATAAATATAATTTTGGGTATGTTATTTTGACATATTTGTTTGTATCATTTTTTTTCCAGTCACCTTTAACTAGCCCCTACCCGTGGTTAGCGCTAGCAATGATATACTATAATGATAGAGAATATGCGTAATTTACTTTGGTTAATGCCAAACAAAACCTATAAATTCTCAGGTGTATATAAATATAATGATGAACTTATTAATTTATTAAAAGATAAAAAAAAAATTAAAATTTTATATTGTGGTAAATCTAATATTCTTTTTAATATTTTCTGGTCAAAATTTTTTCTAATACCTTTTTTTCTATTCTTTTTTTCTAGGAATTATGATGAAATAATTTATCCAGAGGAAGGGTTTGCTTTTCTAAAATTTTTTTCCTTTGCTAAAAAAAATAAGATAATAATTCATGATTATAGAAAAAAATTTAGTGATAATAATAAAATTCAAAGAATAGAAACTCTTAAACAGATTTATTTAAATTTCAATTTTTTATTTTTGAAGGGATTTGATAAAATTATAACACCTTCTATTTTTACTCAAAAATTATTATCCCGAAATTTCCTTAATATTAAGAAGAAAATTAAGGTTATTCCCAATATAATAGATGTTGAAAGAAAAAAAACAAAAGTAACAAGATCAAAATTTAAGCATTTAGATAAAATTAAAAAAAAATTTAAAATTATCATCACAGTGACATCTAAAGAAACACGTAAAAATATAAAATTAATTTATAGACTTGCAAAAAAAACTGTGAATATTAAATTTATACTTATCGGAAATTTTAAAGATAATGAAAAAAAAAAAAATATTTTTTTTTATAAAAATTTGAGTGAAGATGACTTAGCTTACCTTTTCGAGATATCAGATATGTATTTACACCCATCATTGTTTGAGGGGTTTGGCAGGACACTTATTGAAGCACAAAATTTTGGTATACCCGTAGTTTGTTATAATACTGAAATCAATAAAGAGATTTTAGGCTCAAGTGGAAATTATTTGAATTTAAACTTGAGTGATCATCAAATAATTAATTATATATTGAAAAAAAAGTATAAAAAAAATGAAAAAAATGAAATCTTAAAAAATTCTAAAAGATATTCTAAAGAATATATAAAAAAAAAATTTATAAAAAATATCAATGAAATATAAAAAAAATATACTAGTGGTCACGTCAAGGTACCCCTTACCTGTTCGGGGTGGTGATAAATTACGTATCGTAGAAATTATGAAATATTTATCTAAAGAAAATTGTGTAGATTTAATTTCAATTGGAAACTATCAAAAAAAAGTTAATTTTATTAATAAACAATTTATTTTTAAAAATGGTTTATTTAATCAATCACTACAAATAATAAATTCATTTTTTAATAATGAACCTCTGCAGATAGGTCTTTTTAAAAACTCCAGCATGAAAAATAAAATTGACATAATATCAAAAAATTATGATGTAATTATATTCCACTTAATCAGAACCACATATTATATTCCAACAAGCTATAATGGGAAAAAGATATTAGAAATGACAGACCTAATCTCTAAAAACTATGAAACTATAGAAAAAAATATGAATAACCTAAACCCACTTAAGTTTCTTTATAAATTTGAAAAAAAAAGATTAGAAAAATTTGAAAAAATAAATATTAAAAAATTTGATTGGAATATTTTTGTTAATAAAAAAGACCTTAAGAAAAGTTATATTAATAATAATAAAAAAAAAGGCTTAATAAAATTCATTGGTAACGGCACTGAATTAAAAGAAAAGATCTACTCGAAGAAAATAACTAAAAATAATCTAATATTTTTTGGAAATATCAATTCACTTGCCAATCGAAGTGCATGCATTGATTTTATTAAAAATTTTTTACCTACACTTAAGCTTAAATATCCACAACTTAAATTTATAATTTTGGGTAATTGTTCGGTATTATTAAAAATTTTTTTTAAATTTTTAGGTGTTACAGTTTATTCAAATATTAAAAATTTATCTGATTATTCTCAAAACTCTCTAGCTGGAATTTGTAATGTAAAAATACAGTCAGGATTGCAAAATAAAATATTAGATTATACTAGCTTAGGAATTCCAGTATTGGCTAATAAAATATCAAATAATTTCGAGTTTTTAACAAAGCAGGATTTATTAATTTATAATGATGATCAAGATTTTTTTATAAAATTAGATAAACTAAAAAATAACAAAAAGTTTAGAACAAAAATTTCCTCTAATTGTTATTTAAAAACGAGGAAACACTATAAATGGAATGATGTTTTAAAAGAATACTCGTCGATCATTTAATCTTAAATAAGTTTTTTTTTGGGTAATTATTTAAATCATTAGTGAAAAAAGATGCCAACAAGTTAATACCAACCAAAACTGATATCAGAGCTATGCCAACAGTACCTGATGAAGATGGAACATCATTAACATTTGTTTTCCATACTGCGAATGAATAAAACATACCAAACAGTAGTGAGATACATCCAAATATAAAACTTATAAATTTTATGTCTGGATTCCTTAAACAATACTCATAAAGAAATCTTCTAAAAAAATTTCTTATATACAAGATAGGAAAATTAAAAATTACTGAAAAGATATTAATATTACTTTTTTCATTATCATATACAGCTTTAATTGGAATATCTTTAACTCGAGCTCTCACAATATAAAGCCAGTTTAATAAATCGCTTTCAAAAAAATAATTTTTGCTAATTTTATTAATCGGTAATAATTGAATAAGCTCTGCATTCAGACATAAATAGCCATTAGTAGTGTCAAATATATTCCAGTATCCAGAGGCGAAACGGTTAAAAAAGGAGAAAAAAATATTTCCTATTTTTCTTAATATGGGCATGCTTGCGTAATCTGTGAACTTTGTAAACCTGTTTCCTTTTGTAAAATCAGCTTCGTTAGATAATATAGGGTCTATAAAGTCTGGTAAATATTTTAGATCCATTTGATTGTCGCCATCAACTTTTACAATAATATCTGCACTAAACTCAATAGCTTTATTAAATCCAACTAATGTTGCACCTCCAACACCTAAATTTTTTTCATTAAAGATTGTAATTACTCTCTTATCAGTGCTGTTGGAAACAATGAATTCTCCAGATTTATCAGGGCAAAAATCATCAACACAAATTACCCTATCTATCCAACTTGGTATTTCAGACAAGACTTTTAATATTTTGGTTTTTACCCGATAACATGGTATTATTATTATAATTTTTTTATTATACATTTTTAAAAATTTAACTAACTATAAATATAAAACATAAAAATTTAATAATGTCATTTAAAATTCCAAACGATATTCAGACGAAAATTAAAGTATTCTTAATATTTTTATTAGTTGTCACTTCAATTAATTATTTCTACCAAGCAAGATATGTGGGAAAAATTTATACGGTAAATGTAGTTTTAAAAGATAATTTCAATTTTTTTAAGGATTATGGACTTATAAATTTTGAAAAATGGGTTAAAAAAAATTCAAGAAAGTATAAATATCAACAATTTATTGAAGACCATAATAGATGTGAAAATAAAGAATTAGGATTAGAAAATACTTACATAAACTGTATTTTAAAAATACTAGATGAAAAAGAAATACATAATATTGAAATGGATATATATTTTAAAGATTCATTAAATACAAAAAATATATTGTCCGTTCAATACCAGGGAATTTTAGAACTTTTTCAAGGGAAAGAAGCTAGTCTTAGAAAATTAATTCAAGATACGATAACTTACGAGTTAAAAAGCAATACAATTTTGTATGAGCTGCAAAAAAGTTGCGCTAATTTAAAAATACAAAATCGGGAAAAGTACACTTTTGTTAAATGTACAACTGAAAAACCAGAGGAAACTAAAAAACAAATACCAATATATTTATCACAACTGTGGAAAAGCATCCTCCAAAAACAGATACAAGATTTAAATTATTTAGAAAATATTAGCAAGGATATCGATGGAACAACGGATGGTCTATTTACGGTTATTACATCAAAAAGTAATTATATGAATAATCATTTGAAAAGTATTATTGTACTTGATGCAATTTTAATTTTTTGTTTTGTTTCTTATATAACACTCTTAACTAATAGAAAAAAAATTACTAAATAAATCTTTTTTTTCAGTCTCTGAAAAGTTTATAACACTAATTAAAACCACAAAAGAACTAAAGGGTATAAATGACTTTTTCATTTCAAGAATTTCATTATTTATCTTTTTATAATTTGATTTACTTTGATTTTGCATTAAATCTTTTTTTTTGAATATCAAAGGTAAGGTTGTTTTTTTTAAGTGATCATAATTAAGTTTCAAATTTCCCAACTTAACCACAAAAGTGTTGTCTTTACCAAGTACTGTTGAGATTTTATTAATGTTTTCGGTATTGTACTGCCTAAAGCCATGTGCCAAGTAAGTAAAAAGGCAAAAAAAATTAGGAAGACAGTGAATTAAAATAATTTTCTTTTTACTTTTTCTTGAAATATCTTTTATATCTTTAAAGTATTTTAAATCATAACGAACATGCTCTAGGCAAGATTGAGAAATAAATAAATTATTTTGTTTATTTAATATTTTCTTAAAGTCATACCCATTAAATTGTTTAAATTTTAATTTTTTAGACCTGGTTAACTTCCATTTTTTATGAAGATTAACATCAAAGCCATTATATTTTTTAATAAAATTATTGCTTATAGATATTTCTTTTTTAAAATAATTTCCATCTCCTGGTCCTAACTCATGAATATCTAAATTTCCGATTGTATTGACTATATATTTCCAGTTAATATTTTTCCAAAACAGACTGCATAATTTTCTACTAATTGAATGTTTGTTATTAAACTTAAAAAATTTATATCTATTTTTGAATTTTAAATATTTGAATTTTCTTTTAAACAAACTGAAATAAATATTTTGAATTAAATTTAGAAATAAATATGATAATAAGCTAAATTTATTTTGTTTTTTGTCACCATTTATGTTTATAAAAGAGGTAGATTTCATTTGACTATAAAAAAAAAACTATAATATATGGAAAAAAAATTTAATAAAGAGAAAAATAAGAAATTTTTTTTTTCTATTATTTGTGCCACACTTGGAAGTGAAAATAAAATTAATCAGCTATGTTACTCACTTGAGAGACAAAGCTATAAAAATTTTGAGCTAATAGTTTGTGATCAAAATAATAATAATCTTAATAAACAAATATTAAAAAATTATAAAAATCTAAAAATTAAATTCATAAAAACTAAAATAGGACTATCAAATTCTAGAAATTGTGGATTAAAAATTTGTAAAGGTGATTATGTAATTTTTTTAGATGATGATGTTGAATTAAAAAAAAATCACTTAAATTTAATAAATAATGAATTCAATAAAAATAAATTTGATATAATTTGTTACAATGTAGTAAACAACAATAATAAGTATTTACTAAATTATCCTCAATTTAATAGTTATATTAAGAGCATCTATCAAATTTTTGATTGTATTTCTTCTGTTTCATTTGCAATTAAAAATAACAATAAGCTCTTTTTTGACAAAAAAATAGGCTTAGGTTCTAAAGGTGTTTATAAATCTGGAGAAGAGACTGATTTCATTTTACGAGCTATTAAAAGATTTCGATATAAGATTTTTTTTTTTAAATCTATTTGTGTAATTCACAATGAAAAAAAAATCTCCTTTTTCAACTCATTAAAAAAAAGTTACTACTACGGATGTGGTTGGGGCTATGTTGTAAAAAAACATAAATTGAGTTTTTTATTTATACTCAAGTGTTATACTAAAATTATACTCAACATGACTTATCATTTAATAACTTTAAATATATTCAAAACATTAATTTCAATCTCTACATTAATTGGAAGGGTTCGTGGTCTCTTTCAGTAAAAAAAGAAACATAATTGTTTGCACTAGCGAATACATAACCAGCAAAGAATATGGTGGGTTAGCGATATTCTTAGAAAAGTTTTTTAAAATATTAAAAAAAGAATATAAAATAAATCTTATATTGCCATCAACTAATGATCACTTAAAAAATTACGATGATATATCAATTCATCAAATTAATATTAATAAATTTTATTTAAAATTACTTAAAAAATACTCAACCTGGATATTTTACATTGTCCAAAGCTTTTTAATTAATAAAAAAATTAAAAATCTTATTAAAAAAGATTCTAGTATTGAGTTTATTCATTTTTCTAATTATCAATATCTAGGTTTACTTTATGATGGTAATTTACCAACTGTTACTAGGTTATCTAGTTTGGAGGATTTGTGGAATAAGTCTACCTTATTTTCAATTCAAAAATTTTTTGAAAAAATAACATTACATAAAACAAGTTTAATTTTATCACCAAGTCATCATTTATTATCTGTGCTTAAAAATACGTATGGTTTAATTGGGTACTATTTACCACCTTTAATTGAAAAAATTAGAATAAAAAAAATTAAAACTAACAAAAAAATTATTCTAACTTTTGGGTCAATAAGTCCTGGAAAAGGCAGTATTGCAATTCAACAAGTTATCAACCAACTATTAAAAATTGACAAAAATATATATTATTTTTGGATAGGGAACGTTGACAAAAAATTTTATAAATCAAACTTTCATTATGAGCAATTACTAAAAGGTAAGACTAAGTTTAAAAATCGAATAAAAATAATCCCCAGAATGAATAGAAAAAAACTTTTTGAATTTATTAATAAAGCTCAGATAGTTATTTTACCCTCATTAAGAGATAACTCTCCTAATGCCTGTTTAGAGTCCTTATCATTAAATAAAATAACAATTGCTAGAAAAGATTCTGGTTATAACGATTTAATCAAAGATAAGTTTAATGGTTTTTTATTTAATAAAAATAAAAATGAAGCAATTCTTACCTTGGTATCAAAAATATTAAATCTTGACTTTGTTGCTAAAGCAAAATTAAAAAAAAATATTAATATTCAAAATAATTTATTTACTCCTAATAAATTTATTTTAAGTTACAATAAATACATTAAAAAAATTATTTGATTTTTATACCTTTGGAAATATACTTTTTTAAAAAATGTCTGTAATATGTATAAAATTTAA
>CEST01087212.1_pt1 | contig 17376 bp, 17 predicted proteins | sample 326921 | NCBI WGS metagenome assembly CEST01 (sample SAMEA2621509, study PRJEB7988) | marine metagenome | biome: marine biome (ENVO:00000447); feature: surface water layer (ENVO:00002042); material: "saline water (ENVO:00002010), including plankton (ENVO:xxxxxxxx)" | depth 5 m
AGTTTCTTACTGATCCTTCTATATCCTAACCCATCTTCTTTCATCAACTAGATCAAAGAATAAATCATGTATTGTCTTGTACTGTATCCTTTAATGAATTGGTTTGAAATTGGATATTGAATTCGACAAATGTAATAGTAGTGGTAAAGTATGTTCCATCCAAATTCATTCCATCACGGTTGAGTAATATTGAACAGATTACGCTACCCTTTCTTCTTGCAATAAACCCTGATAACTTCTTTATAATTTTTATTAATTCTTATTATGAAAAATATAACAAACTCTCTTTTGACTCCTGAAACTATCAAATCTGTAGTATTTGATCTAGATGGTGTGTTAATTGACTCCCGTCTATGTATGGAAAGATCTTGGAATGAGATAAATAATAAATATAAGTTAAACCGTACATTTGATGAATATTTTTCTTATATTGGAATTCCTTTTTTAGAAATTTTAAAAATTATGGACATTACTGTTAAAGCTCATAAAATTAAGGACGATTATTTCAATTATACAAAAAAATATCAATACTTAATTGAGCCTTATAAAGGTGCATCTGAAATATTTTCTATCCTAAAAGACAAAAAAATTAAAACTGGAATCATAACATCAAAAGAGAGAGTTAATGCCATTTCAGTTTGCTCTAAATTTCAGATTGTTCCAGATGAAATAATCACTCCTAATGATGTATTAATTGGGAAACCAAGCGAAGATTCTGGGATAGAATATTTACTTAGATCAGGCCTTAAAAAGTCAGATGTATTATATGTAGGAGACATGGAGTCTGATTATCAATTCTCATTAAATATGGGTTTTGATTTTGCTTATGCAAGATATGGTTATGGCATTATAAAAAATAAGAGCAAAAAAATAGATAATCTATTAGAAATTATCAACTTTATATAATACAAAAAATTAAATAACAAAAACTTGTATCTTTAACTTAAATACTCTTATAGAAATCATTACTCTGACTCTATAAGTTAAAAACACTTATAATTTCCCCATTAAAACATATTTGATTATTAAGGAAATAAAATTGATTACTAAATGTCTTTTCCCTGCAGCTGGATATGGAACTAGATTTTTACCTGCCACTAAAGCTGTGCCTAAAGAAATGTTGCCGATTCTTACAAAACCCCTTCTTCAGTATGGTGTAGAAGAGGCGCTGAATGCAGGTTTAACAAATATGGCTATTGTAACGGGAAGAGGGAAGAGAGCAATTGAAGACCATTTTGATAATTCATTTGAGCTTGAATCACAACTAAGTGGAACTGACAAGGAGTTTCATTTAGACGAAATAAAATCGGTTATAGACAGATCTACTTTCACCTATGTTCGACAAAGTCAGATGTTAGGACTAGGTCATGCAATCCTAACTGGTGAGCCTTTGATTGGCAATGAAGCCTTTGCCGTAATTTTGGCTGATGATTTATGCGATTGTAATTTGGATGGCGTAACCTCTCAACTACTTAAGGTTTATGAAAAGTACAATTGCTCAATCATTGCTATAGAAGAAGTCCCAATCTCTGAGGCTGATAAATATGGTGTTATTTTGGGCGATCTAATAGATGGAACAAATGATACTTATAAAGTTAGTAACATGATTGAAAAGCCAAGTCCAAAAGATTTAATGAAATTCATAGGTGAAAAAAACGCTAAAGATGCAGACTCTAAATGCATGGCCATTATTGGAAGGTATATTTTAACTCCAGATATTTTTCATATACTTAAAAATATGAAAGTTAATAAAAATAGTGAAATTCAAATAACAGATGCTCTTTCTTCTATTGCAAAACAGGGCAAAGTTATTGCATATAAGTTCAAGGGCAATAGATTTGATTGCGGTAGTGTTGAAGGATATGTAAATGCAACTAATCATTTTGCAAAAAAAAATGGCTTCAAAGCCACTTAAATTAATTTAAAAGTACATTAATGCTGTTCATTACTTACCATTTATTGGGTCTAAAACTGGGGATTGAGGAGTAAATTCAGGAACAATTTTCATCAATATTTGACGAATTTTTTCTTGATTACGATTAATACAAGCCTCTCTTAAATCTAATAATAACGGCTCTAAAAGTTCCCAATCAATCATTGATTCAATAGCGCGCATAATTAACTTATTTTCAGTTTTTTTAACATTTTTACCAACCAATAGCTCTTCGTAAAGCTTTTCACCAGGCCTTAAACCAGTATATTTGATTTCAATATCACCGTCCTGATTGTTGCTATCAAGCAACTGTAGGCCACTTAAATGAATCATTTTAATTGCTAAATCATTAATTCTTACAGGACTGCCCATATCAAGAACAAAGACTTCTCCCCCTGTTCCAAGAGCACCTGCCTGAATTACCAACTCTACCGCTTCAGGTATGGTCATAAAGTAACGAGTTATTTCTTTATCTGTTACAGTAACTGGCCCTCCATTTTTTATTTGTTTTTTAAACAATGGAATAACAGACCCACTTGAGTCAAGAACATTACCAAAACGAACCATAGTAAAGCATGTGTCATGAGAGTTTTTATTAAGTGCTTGTAAAACTAATTCAGAAGCTCTTTTAGTAGCGCCCATAGTATTAGTAGGTCTTACTGCCTTATCTGTAGATATCAATACAAAAGTTTCGACTTTTGAGTTAATTGCTGCCTCTGCTGCAGCCAAAGTTCCCATTACATTATTTAAGACACCTTCTGATTGATTGTACTCAACAAGTGGAACATGTTTATAAGCCGCAGCATGATATATGGTTTGAACTTTATAGTTATTACAAACATCTTCCATTCTAGTAATATCTCTTACTGAGCCTATAACTGGAATAATCTGAATTTCTTTAATTTTAAAATAAGTGAGCTCTTGATCAATTTGATAAAGAGAGGATTCACTAATATCAAATATAATAAGTTTTTTAGGTTTTAGAAAAACAATTTGGCGACAAAGCTCTGAACCAATAGAACCCCCTGCTCCAGTAACTAAAATAACCTTATCAGTTATATTTATTGTTAATAATTTTTGATTTGGCTTTACTATTTCCCTGCCTAGCAAATCCTTGACACTAACTTCTCTTAAATCATCAACTCTAATTTTTCCTTCAGCAATTTCATTAATACTAGGAAGGCTCTTAACAAAAATAGATAGTGGCTCTAAACCAGTAATTATTTTTTTTCGCTCTATCTTTGAAATAGAAGGCATTGCCAGAAATATTTCGCGAACATCGTATTTATTAACAAGGCTTAATATGTTTTTAAAAGGAAAGACCTCAATGCCATTAATATATGTTGATTTAAGTAATCTATTATCATCAATATAAGCAACTTGATTATATTCATTTGAATGCCTTAATGATTGAGAAAGCTGCCTACCTGAAGAGCCAGCGCCATAAATAATAATATTTTTTTTATCATGCGATGAGTTTTGACTATGTTCAATAAATAGCCAATAAGCAAATAGTCGATATCCCCCAAGGAAGATAATACATACCATCCAATTTATTAAAATTACAGATCTTGGAATACCTTGTGAGAAAAAAACTAAATAACTTACCAAAACCCAAAATAGCGAATATAAAGTAACTGCCTTAGCAATCGACCATAAGCCTTTGAATCCAATATATCGAATGATTGACTTGTAAAGTCCAAAACTATAGAAAACTGAAATTGCAATTAATGGAGCAGTATAAATTACTTCTGACCTAATAATCGACCCTGATGGCTCCCAAAAATAGCCCAGCCTTAGAGAAAATGCAAGAAGCAAACAAAATATTATTATGATAGAGTCCAAGATAATCATAATAATTTTTTTTATAACTCTATCAAGTTTAATAATTTTTTTTAGGAAATAAATCAATTTAAATAATCCTTATAAAAACATTTAATGTGAAACTCCATTCATCCTGAAAACTTTCAATACAGTCATCCATAAAATCTTTAAGTCAAACCAGAATGATTTTTTATGTAAGTATTCTACTTCAAGATTTACTTTTTCTGGGATTGTCAATTCATCACGCCCATTTACTTGAGCCCATCCAGTCAGCCCAGGAATTAAATGACTAAGGCCATTATTTGTTCTGAGTTCAATCAGGTCATATTGATTAAATAGAGCAGGGCGAGGGCCAATAATACTCATATCACCTTTTAAAATTGAAAATATTTGTGGCAATTCGTCTAAACTAGATTTTCTAAGAAAACTGCCTATTGGAGAAAGATGTTGGTCTAATTCAGAAATTAGATGCGTCGCAATTACTGGAGCTGAAGATTTCATTGATCGAAATTTTGGCATTTTAAAAATATCATTATTACTCCCAACTCTATCTGAAAAATAAAATACCCGCCCTTCTGATGTTAGAACAATAAGTATTGCTATAAGCAGCATTGGCAAAAAAAATATTATTAGCATTAATAAAGACAAGACTATATCAAAAAGACGTTTCATTCATCTCCTTAATCGTTAATTGAGGAATAAATCCAAGTGACTTTAATTTCTTATTAGAATAAAGCTCATCCCCCAACAATTTATTAATTTTGTACTTCATGCTAGGACTTATAGCAGACAAAACATCAAATATTTTTTTTGGCATAGCCCAATTTGCAACAGGCTTTCCCAATAAATGACACATTACTTCATAAATCTCTCGAGAACTATATGATATACCATCTGTAGCAATATAAACCTCTCCGTTTGTTCTTTTATGTTCAGCCACAAAAACTAGCGCCCGAACAAGATCATCAACATGAATCATAGAGCGACAATTATTTGTTTGAGGGAGTGGTGGAAACCATCCTTGTTTAATTCCAGCAAGCATCTTACTAAGGTTTCCCTTAACTTTTGGGCCATAAACTAGTGCTGGCCTTACAATCGATAACTTCATACCAGAGTCTTTAATCATTGCAAGTAATCTAAGCTCTGCTTCTCTTTTTGTTTTTCCATAAACACCTTCTGGCTCGTTTTCATCATTACCCAAAGAAAATAACTCAGAGTTATCATAAGCTCCTGCCTTTACACTACTTACAAAAATAAAATTTTTGGCACCTTTTTGTATCGCAATCTTTGCAAGTTGCAATGTTGCATCAACATTAATCTTTTGAAATACATGTTTGACTTTGATATCTGCTCTGACATCATGTGTAAAACCTGCTAAATGAAAAATTGTATCTACTTCATCTATTGAGGACTCAGGAATAACATCATTTTCGAAATCACAGATAATAGTTTCAAGGAATTTATGTTGATATCTAGATATTATTTGAATCTTACATTCAGAAGTATTAAGAAAATTTATTAACCTACTCCCAATGAACCCTGTCGCCCCAGTAACTAAATATTTTTTCATAAAATCATTTTCATATGTGTGTAGAACTTGGAAGCATTAATAAAATCATCAGTTCATTTGAAAAACAAATAATACACACTAACAAATATTATAGAAGTTACAAAATAACTAATAATACGGCCAATCAGAATTGAATATAAATTATTAAGCCACATATTGTTTGATTTGATTTGATCTATTGAGCGACTTAGCATTGGATCTAAATAGAATGACACAATAATTGCGCCAAATCCATGAAATACAGCAGTGAATTGACTCAAAGTTAATCTATGTTCAGTGTAAATTAGTGCCAATAGAAAAGCAATAAAAAAACCAGTACCTAAAAAAGAATACGCTAAAAAAGAAACAAAAACTTTTTGTGGTGTCAACCTATCAGAAGTCAATTTTAAGTTTAAGTTAACATATTTTAAATTATCATCATTTTTTTTCAAAATCGCGCCTAACAAAGCTACAGGAATAGTAGAATCTTTATAGAGATAAAACACCTTTTGGAAAAAAATTTGAACATTATTTAGATATTTTATAATAATACAAGACCCTAGAAAAGAGCCGATTAGGCAAAGGAGTACAGTTAGAAAATATTTTTCATAACTGATATTTGATTCTACTAAAAATCCAAGAATTGGTAAAAAAATTATCAATAAAAATCTGCTTGCAGTAAATAACGTGTGGTGAATTGTGGTTCCAAGCGCTGGCTTATTCGCTAGCCTTCCAGCAGCCCTAGCTGCAAAAGCTGCAGTTTCAATCATCATCATGATTACGAAACTTAATATAGCAATTATTATTAGTAAATTCATTATGAAAAAGAAGAATTATAGATATAAATTAAATAGTCTTTAGATTTAGAATCTAAAAGGCCTAATTTATAATAAAAAGTCTTACAAAGTTGGTTGATAAAAACTCCACTAATAAATACTATTAGGGACACTATGCACTTTTGATTAAAAAATCTTAAATATATTTTAGGATAATTTATCATTTCATTGTAATAATGAAAGAGCCTGTTCAACATTCATTTTTTTTCTTAGATTTAAAACAAATAATATTGTAAAAAAAATAATTTTTAAATCAACCATAAAATTATATTTTTTATTTGTCCATTCTGCATAAGCAACTTCAAGATTAAGCCGATCTATATCAGTTAGAAGTTCCCTTCCAATAAGCTGAGGAAGTCCAGCAATACCTGCTCCAACCTTGAATCTTTTTACAGCTAAATCTGGGAAATTATCTTGAAGAGCTTTATAAACATCATAAGGAAGTGGTCTAGATCCTACTATAGACATATCTCCCTTTAGTACTGACAAGAACTGTGGTAATTCTGTAATCCCAAACTTTTCAATTATCAAACCAAAATTAGTATAAATACTTGAATCTTGTGGGAGGTTTAAGAAAATTTGAGAATCATCAGTAATAGACGTTCTATTTAAAGTTTTATCAATATTTTTTTTCATAACTCTAAACTTTATAATTTTGATAAATTTATTGTTTCCAATATATCTTTCTGATTTGTAAAAGCCTGGAAACCCTTCGATAAGAATATTAACCAGGTAGAAAATTGCAATAACACTCAGCCATATAGGTAGAGAAAGTGTTAAAAGAGTAAGATCAAAAAACCTTTTCATTTATTTACCAAAACATTTGTAAGCTTAGCCATAATTTTATTCTTATTAAAGTCATCTTTTAATAATTTTTCACCTTGGGATATAAAATTCTTTTTTTCCAAATCACTCATATTGATACACTCTACGAAAGTATTTTTAATAGCCTGTGCATCAGAGGGATTAGCATAAAGTCCCAAATTATTATTAATCACTATATCTGATGTATCTCCATTAATAATAGCAAGAATTGGTTTTTTAGCGGCAATATAAGCTTGTAATTTGGCAGGCACTAATACAGAAAAAATTGGATCATCAACTAGTGCAACAATTAAAAAATCGCTGGCCAGATAATACTTAGGCATCTCTTCACGTTTTTTTCTTCCGTGAAAAACAATATTTAAATTATGTTTTGCTAAATTCTTTAAATTAAGAAGATTTGACCCATCCCCAATAATATTAAGCTGTGCTCTATCAGAATCTGCATTATCTAACAAACTAAAGGACTCTATAATTTTTTCAAGATTCTGTAATTTTCCTAAGTTTCCTGCAAAAGTAAAGTGAGTTTTATTTTCAGTACTTAGAGAGGCTGGTTTAAATTCAGTATTAAAATCGTCAGCCCAATTTGGTATGTAATTAAGTTTTATATTATCATCAACATAGTTCTTTAGCTTCAACTCAAAGCCCTTTCCAGATATAGCAATTGAGGAAGCATTATGATAAATAGACTTGATAAACTTATCCAGAAAGTATTTGCGTAATTTGGTTCTCTTGAATCCATAAGCATAAATGGTATCTGGCCAAAGATCTTGAATCCATATCATTAAGGGTTTTTTATATAATTTTCTTATTGTATATGCTGGAACCATAGAGGTTAAGGCACCTACATTAAATCCAAATATATAATCATATTTTTTTCCAATAAACGCACCCACTATACTTCCAAGTATCATGAAATTAAGGTATTTTAAAAATTTTTTAAACAAGCTCTTTTGATAACCTGACACTGCTTTAACGCGATAAATATTAATTCCCTGATAATCCTCCCTGTAGAATATTTTATTTTTATATCCTTTGTAGACCTTACCAAATGGATATGTTGGCGAAAGTGTTAAGACATCAACTTCAAAACCATTATTAGCCCAGAATAAAGCAATATCATTAATATTGAATTCTTCTGGATAAAATAATTCTGAAACAATTAGAATTCTTTTACGGATCAAAACTTACCCCTAGTTTATATTGTGAGTATAGATCTTTATTCCTTAAAATCATCTCTATCATTTCACTAATCATTTGGTCATATGAAGGGATTTCATAATTAATTAATTTCCTTGTATCAGCAAAACTTTTATCAATATGCTTATCTCCTTGTGGAAGAATATTAATATCTTTTTTTGTGTATTTATTAAACAACTTCAAAAGCTCATACTTTGAGATTGAAGAATTATTTGTTACATGATATAAGCCTTTAATATCAAATTCTATAGACCAATGTATAGCTTTTGCAAGTTCAATAGTGGTAACTCCAGACCACAACACTTTTGTAAATCCGAAGATTTCATTAGCTTGTGACATGAACCAATGGAACAACTCTTCACCATCATTTTTTAACTCTGGACCGACTACAGAAGTTCTTAAGATCAGGTGGTCCTCATCAGAAATCTCACCTAGAGACTTGGTTATTGCATATATTCCAACACCATCTTTTTCATCATTTTCACAATAAGGCTTTTTATTATTTCCAGAAAAAACGCAATCAGTAGAAATATGAATTAACTTCGAACCAATCTTGTTAGCAATTACCAATAATTTATGAGGTAAATACGCATTCAGAAAAATTGCATTACCAGGGTTTTGGTTTGAACCCTCTATTAAGACTCCAACACAATTTATAATAATGCTTGGATTGATCTTAATAATTTCTTCTTCTAACTTTCTCTCATTTCTAACATTTAATAAAATACTATCTGGAGTAAGTTTTTTTCTATAAGAAAAATTAGACAAAAAATAGTCACTATTAGTTTTTAAATAATTATATACCTGGTGGCCAATTAATCCAGTAGACCCAATTATTAATACTTTTTTACTCAAAATATTTTCAATCTTTATGCCAAACTGTTCTGTTGACATAATCAGTATAAGACAAAATTATTCTTAGGATTTTTTTTGACACATTATCTACATTGTAATCTTGAACTATTTTAGAATTTTTTTCATAAAATTCTTGACTGGTTACTACATTAATCGATTCAATAACTCTATCTTTATTAAGACCAGACATTATAAGTACACCTTCATCCATCCCTTCTGGCCTCTCATGTGCATTTCTAATAGTTATAGCAGGTAAATTTAATATAGAGGCCTCTTCAGCAATTGTGCCACTGTCAGAAATAACACAAAACGCATTCATTTGAAGATTAACGTATTCATGAAAACCATAAGGCTTAGTAAATTTAACCAATTTGTTATCTTGATCGTAATTAATTTCCTCAAGCTTCTTTCTAGTTCTAGGATGAGTTGAAATTAGTATTGGCATTTCATATTTAGATGCAATAGCATCAATTGAATCAAGTAAATTGTTAAAATTGATTGGCAAGTCAACATTCTCTTCTCTATGAATACTCATTAATATATATTTACCTGAAGATAGTCCCTCATCATTAAGAATGTTAGATGACAAAATTTTGCTCATATTAGCGTTTAAAACCTCTTTCATAGGTGAGCCAGTTTTTATAATAGTTTCAGGTTTAATTCCTTCTGAAATTAAATAATTTCTTGCATGCTCTGAAAGTGGTAAATTAATGTCACTCAAGTGATCAACAATTTTTCTATTAATCTCTTCAGGAACACGCTGATCAAAGCAACGATTTCCTGCCTCCATATGAAAAATTGGTATTTTTCTTCTTTTCGCAGGTATTACACTTAAGCAACTATTTGTATCACCATATACTAGTAATGCATCTGGTTGTTTTTTAGCAAATACTTTATCTGCTTTAGAAATAATATCAGCTATGGTTTCTGAAGGAGACCCTTTAACTGCTTTTAAAAAAATATCTGGCTTTCTGATATTCATCTGCTCAAAAAATAACTCATTTAACTCATAGTCATAATTTTGGCCTGTATGAACAACTATATGATTAGTAAACTTGTCCAACTCTTTCATAACCTGGCTTAACTTTATAATTTCAGGCCTTGTGCCAACAATTGTCATTATTTTAATTTTTTTCATCTTGATTAATCTCTTTTTAATTCGCCCTGTATTTCTTTAAGGTCTAATAATATTTTTCTTAACTCTACTTTATCTAATCTATGAGTATTATGAGAATGATATTCACTTGATTGAGCTACTACCTTCGCGCCATTCTCAAAAAATTGCTTATAATTTAAGTCTCTTCCATCAATAGGAATCCTATAATATTCACCCATATCAACTACTCTTGCCATTTCTTCTTTAGTCAGGAGGGTTTCATATAGTTTTTCACCATGCCTCGTTCCTATTATTTTGACTTTATAGTCTGGATATCCCAATATTTCTTTAATAGTGTTAGCTAAAAGTTCAATTGTGGTGGCTGGTGATTTTTGAACAAAAATATCTCCACTCTTACCATTTTTAAAAGCAAAAAAGACCAAATCTACTGCCTCATCAAGGCTCATCATAAACCTTGTCATATCAGGATCAGTAATAGTCAAAGGCATGCCTGTTTTTATTTGATCAATAAACAACGGAATAACTGATCCTCTGCTTGCCATTACATTTCCATATCTTGTACAAGCGATCATAGTATCTTTAACATTTCTCCCTTTTGCAACTACTACTCTTTCCATCATAGCCTTACTTATGCCCATTGCATTTATAGGATAAACTGCTTTATCAGTACTAAGGGCTATCACTTTTTCAACACCCTCATTTATTGCTGAATTTAATACGTTTTCAGCGCCTATTACATTAGTTTGGAGAGCTTGCATTGGGTAAAATTCACATGAAGGGACCTGCTTCAATGCAGCCGCATTAAAAACATAATGAACCCCTCTCATAGCATCATCAATAGAATTTCTATCCCTTACATCACCGATATAGAATTTGATTTTGTCATTATTATAAAATTTCCTCATATTGTCTTGCTTCAACTCATCTCTAGAGAAAACTCTCACTTCTTTAATATCAGTAGACAAAATCCGTGATAAAACTGCGTTACCAAAAGATCCAGTTCCACCAGTAATTAATAGCACTTTATTTTTAAACATCAAATAACCTCTTCGAAAACATTCAAAATGGAATTATATTTTAATCGTTCATTCCGACTCAAGTCTTTCTGTAAAGAAACAATGTAGTCACTACAATCTATTTCTCCATTTATAACTTTTAAAATGAAAAATAATAACGAATCGCTATTAAATAGATCATATTTAATCATACTTTCCCCGTAAACACTATTAGAATAAGATTCATTTGGGACAATTGTCACTATACCTTTTTTAATTCCTTCAATAACATGCAAGCCAATAGTTTCAATGATTGAAGTTGAGATTAAGATAGTATTATTATCAAATAACGCATTTAAAGCGTTTTCATCATAAACATACCCAATAAAATTTGTTTTTTCATTGAGAGATTTATCCCAAAAGCTAGAGTTATTTAATTGACTTTCTGTCAGAGTGATATTTATTGAAAAATCAATATTAAGTTTTTTCAATTCAATCATAACATTAGTAAAATCACTAATATTCTTATGCAAGCTCTCAAAATGGGGCCCTACAATATACAAAAATTTTATTTTTTTTGTAAAATCATAATAATGAGGGTGTTTAAAAGACTCTTTTTCAACGTCAATATCACTTTTTATGTAAAAAGCTTTTTTATCGGTGCAGATAAAATCTGACAAAGATTCTCTAACATGTGCAGATTGAATTTCAAGACTACTAGAAAACTTTAGCATCAGTTTTAAAATTTGTCTTTTTAAGAAAACTTGTTTAAACCACAAATAAAAAAAATTATTATTTAGATAAACGCCATCCAATCTTTTTGAAAAAAATAATAGATTTTGTATTTTAGTTAGTTGAGGCACTCCTAAAAAAAACTGTACTGAGCCAGAGAAATTATAAACCAGAGAAATTTTATGGATATTTATTAGTCTTCTAAATATGATATTTTCAAAATAGAATCGATAAATGAATGAACTATTTTTTAGAATTAAAAAATTAATATTTTTTTGTTCTAAATGTATTTTTCTAAGCTGATAAATACTATTGCTAGAGCTACATACAACTATATATTTATTATCTTTATCTGCTATAAATTCAGACAAATCCCTCCTAAGAACTGTGATTCCCCCAGAATCACGTATACCAATAGCATTCACCAAAATGTTTTTTTTCTTCATATATTACTGCAGTAGCTTTTTCATTTGAACTGATTCCCTACTTACACAAAGAACCTTATTAAGATTAAGGCTATCTTAATAGAAATAAAATCATTTAGGCCAATTATTTTTCCAGGGAGCTTCATTACTTTCACATAGTTCAGATAAAGCAAATTTATCTCTCAAAGTATCCATACATTTCCAAAACCCTGGGTGCTTATATACGACTAGTTGTTTTTCTTCTGCAAGTCTCTTTAAAGGAGCTTGCTCAAAGATTGTTGTATCGTCATCAATTACATCTAATACTTCAGGCTCACAGATAAAATACCCTCCATTAATCCAAGCACCATCTCCTTTTGGCTTTTCAACAAAATCATTAACAATATGGTTTTCGCCAATATTAAGAGCGCCAAATCGGCCATCTATTTGAACCGCAGTCATTGTAATTTTTTTATCTTGGGACTGATGAAATTTCATCAATTCTTCAATATTTACATCACTCACACCATCACCATAAGTCAGCATAAATGCCTCATTATTGAGATATTTTTTTGCACGTTTGACTCTGCCACCAGTCATCGTATTAACACCTGTATCTACTAGAGTAACCTTCCAATTTTCTGAGTTATTTTGATGAATCTCAATATTATTATCCGAAAGATCAACTGTTATATCACTTTGATGAATAAAATAATTATAAAAGTATTCTTTAATGACGTATCCCTTATATCCCAATAAAATTATAAACTCATTAAATCCATAACTTGAATAGGATTTCATAATGTGCCATATTATCGGTTTACCCCCAATCTCAATCATTGGTTTTGGCATATTTTCTGTTTCTTCACTTAGCCTTGTCCCAAGACCTCCAGCCAATATAACTACCTTCATTTAATTCTCCTAATTGAAGCAAATATCAAAAATACTTTTACTAACAATCTCTTTAAAAGACTAAAATTTCTATATTTAGGTAAGTATCAAACATCTCTTAATAGATAATTTATATTAATAACTCAGCTTAGTTAAATTATGACCATTTTTTTGAGGCGTCACTTTGATATTTTAAAATTTGATTAATTGTAAACTGATTGGCATTTTTTTGATTTGAATAATATTCGAGATACCAAAGATTTGTATTTTTAATTGTTTTATCAATGCCCCAAACAGGTTTCCAATTAAGAACTTTATTAGCCTTAGAAATGTTTATTTTTAATAATGGCGCCTCAATATTAGTTGTATCCTGCTCAATTAAATAATCATTGAAAGTCCAGTCTTTTTTCATTTTTTGCAAAACTTCTTCTACCTTAATATTATGAGAATTATTTGGTCCAAAATTAAAGGCCTCACCATGAAGATTATTATCATTTGAAAGTTTATGGGCTAAATATAAGTACCCACCCACTGGCTCAAGAACATGCTGCCACGGGCGAATTGCATTAGGATTTCTAATTATAACCTTTTCACCTTTATTCCACTTCCTTACTATATCTGGAATAAGTCTATTTTCTGCCCAGTCACCGCCACCTATACAATTACAGGGACGCCCAGTTGCAATTCTAACATTCGGTTGTTTTGAAAAAAAACTATAACAGTATGATTTTATTGCAATTTCAGTCATGCTTTTTGAGGCAGAATAAATATCTTTTCCAGCTAATTTATCGTCTTCATGGTAGCCTCTATTAAGATTACGATTTTCATAAACTTTATCAGTAGTTACAAAGATACATACTGTTTTCTTTCTAACTAGTTTTAAAGATTCTAAAATATTTATTGAAGCAATTGTATTATCATAAATAGTTTTAATCGGTTCTTTAATTGACTCTAATACCAAAGGTTGGGCTGCAAGATGAAAAATGTAATCAGGCTCAATCCTTTTAATTAAAGCTTGAGTTTTTTCCAAATCTTTTAAATCAATTCTTATATCTTCAACTAAGTTTTTAATTTGCAAAAGAGGAAAAATGCTTGGGCTAGCCAAAGTGTCAATTGAAGCCCCCCATACTTTTGCGCCCAATAACGAGAGCCACTGAGCCATCCATGCACCTTTGTAACCTGTATGACCCGTAATTAAAACTTTTTTATCTTTATATGTACTTATAAATTTATATTCAACATTCATCATCTGTAACGCAACCTATTCTATTAAATTTTAAACTCTCATCATTCCAAACTTCAAAATAATAACCACAGTCAATTATTGGGCATTGATATTTACTTAATTGCCTTACTATATTTGTTTTTCCAGTGCCAGCAGCTAAAAATATTATATCGTAGCTGTCAAATTTATCATCCTCAAATTCATAAAAGAAAGTTTTTGAAGTTGGAATAGGAAGCCAATTTACTTTACTTGGCCCTAAAGAATCTATCGTATTAATAATATTTTGTCTTTTAGCTCCAGAGGCAGAAGATACACACAACACTTTCTTACCTTGAACCGCCTTCTGTAATGACTCCTTCTCGCTCAAAAACATATAAACAAAATAAAATGGAAAGCAATTATTTGAATTTAATGATATTTCATGATTCTTTAAAATATTACTAAATTTAGGCCAATATCTTTCAACTAGTGCATATTTATTACTATATGAGTAATGGATTGCAAGAATTCCACTATTCGAAATATCATGTATTTCATTTAAAAACTTTCTTTTAATTTTATGAATATGTTCTTTTGAATACTTACTCGAATTATATTTGTAAGTTTCACTAGTGCCCGAGCCGTGATCAAAACTACCATAAATATGTGAAGAAAGAATTAGATCTTGATTAGTAAATATTTTTTTATACAAATTTTTAAAAAACCTTTCAAGCCTTTTAATATAACTAGCTCGTCTTGACTCATCTGGAGCACCAGTAAGAAGAAGCATCTCACCATCACTCATCCTTAAGATTGGGAAATATTTTTTACCTAGGTTAGAGTAAATTAATTTTTTAAAGTTTTCATAATCATCTAAATTACTAGCTTTAGAGTAGGATAAGGTAAATGTATTTTGAAAAGTTTTGTTAAAGCGCAAAGTTCTAAACTCCTTAACATATGGGATATTTTGCTTGAGCTCTGGGTAGTAGTCAAATATGGAAATCACTAAAGAAACAAGGTAATTGATAAAAAAAGAGTAATGCTTATTATAGTAATACAGGAAGAACTAATGTAATTTTCTATGGACTATTTTTTAAATAGTGGTAAAGAACCACTGAAAGTATAGCTAAAGCTCTTAGCCCAACAATTTCATGCCTATATTGCTTCATATTTAAAATATCAATTACTTTTAGTATTAAATTGATTTAGGATTATTATTTTTGATTGACATAAGCCAAACCACCAGGCACACTCAACAAAACTACTTAAATGGGAGCCAATAATTAGAGAAGATTTACCTAATAACAGCATATCTATTAATGAATCTTGTAGAAACTCAATCGTCTTACTGTCATCACTTCCAGGCTCATAATTTGACACTCTTTTAGGAAAATAGAAGGCCCTTCCTGGATAACGCTCAATAATCTCATCAATTATTTCTTGATCATCTGAAGATAGAAAAAAGTTTTTATTCTTATATTTATCAAGGCAATTAAAATACTCTTTTTTATCAAACATATCTTGTCTCCGTGTCTCATCCTTCCACGTTCGCAATTGAACAGACACAGTGTCCCTATTGAATGATTTCTTATAAAACTCTTCTACTTGGTTTTGTATATATTCAATTGGCTCTAATTTTTTAATTTGCTTTATATAGCTTTCCTTGATGGTTTCTGGAATTCGCTCATATTGCCAATCTATACTCCTTCCATTATTAACTTTTTTGCTAGTGCCTTTTTTTTGATCATATAACGCTGGCGCAAATTCTAAGTCAATTTCATCATCATTCTTAATGAAAAAGTAAGGGCTAAACCTTGTTAGCAAGGGGATAAAAATCTTTGATTGCCCATAAAAAATATTACTAAAGACTGGCACTTTCCTTACTTCAATATTGTTTTTAAATAAATCAGAGAAACTACTATACCCAAATCTATTCTTAGGCCAATAGACTTTATAAGTATCAGTCATCCTCATAACGCTTAGAAGAGATTTCAACCTATTTCCCATTCCAGAATCAGTTATTGAAATTATAGGCAATCTAGAAATCAATTTAATCTTCGCCCCATGCAATAATATAATTCATTTTAGCAGTCAATGGGTTTTCCTCAATAACCCTGCTATTTGGAAGCATTTCAAGAAGCTCAGAGCAATTGTAACGGGACTTTCTGCCAGGTCCATTAAGATCATTGCCAGTATTCATAGTTAAGTAACCACGCTTTGATCTTAAAATTACTTTATCTAAATAAATTTTTTGTAGTTTTTTTGGTAATTCTGAAAATGCATAATTACTAATAACCATATCAAAAATATCTCCACCTCTTAAGGGAAATTTATTAATATCTGAAGGAACTATACCACCTGAAAGATAAAAATTTCCAAGATATTTATCGATAAGCCTACATACAGGCTCTAGATCAAATATATTGTACATTTGATAATCAAAAATCTGATTGAACATTAAAGCTTGTCCACCATATCCTGCGCCTATTTCTGCCACATTATTTATTTTACTCATATCAAATAAATGATTTAGATGAGAACAAACATATAAATATCGCATTGTTGGACCTGAAAATTTTCCATACTTTTTAAAATCAAATAGTATTGGTGATCCAATTAAATCGTTAATAGAGGCACTTTTAAGGCTAGTTTTATCAAGTAAACCAGGTGACAATTCCTCAATCCTCGAAATATAATCAGATGCCTGTTCATAAGTCACATGCTCTAAAACCTCCCTGTAAGCTGGAGACCTTTTAAATTTATTAAATTTTTTATTTGATTTTAGAAAACTCTCTACACTTCTTATATACCAGCTAGTGTCTGAAGTACTAGTTTCTGCCTCACCAGCCTTTACAATATCGGCATCATAAGCTAGTAAAACAAATCTATCTAAATAATACTTTAATTTTCTTATTAGTCTTTTCATTAAATTTATCCCTTTTTTTTTAGCATTTTACTTAAGTAATCACTAGGGTATTTACTTAAACTTTTGATATAAAGCCATTGTCAGCCCT
>CEST01063707.1_pt1 | contig 17238 bp, 17 predicted proteins | sample 326921 | NCBI WGS metagenome assembly CEST01 (sample SAMEA2621509, study PRJEB7988) | marine metagenome | biome: marine biome (ENVO:00000447); feature: surface water layer (ENVO:00002042); material: "saline water (ENVO:00002010), including plankton (ENVO:xxxxxxxx)" | depth 5 m
ATTGGAGATGTAAGAGATAAAGAAAGATTAAAAAGAGCTTTCGAAGGGATTGATATTGTAATTCATGCGGCTGCAATGAAACATGTTCATTTAGCCGAATACAATCCTATGGAATGTATAAAAACCAATATTAACGGAGCGGAAAATGTTATTGACGCAGCATTAGAATCTGGAGTTAAACATGTTGTTGCTTTATCAACTGATAAAGCTGCAGCACCAATAAACTTATATGGTGCTACAAAATTAACTTCGGATAAATTATTTGTAGCGGCTAATAACATGAAGGGTAATAGGGATGTGCGTTTTTCTATAGTTAGATATGGAAATGTAATGGGGTCTAATGGATCAGTTATGCCATTTTTCTTGAATAAAAAGAATATAGGAGAAAAATTTCTTCCAATTACAGATGATCAAATGACACGTTTTAATATCTCTTTACAAGATGGTTGTGAGATGGTGTTTTATGCAATTGAAAAAGCTTGGGGAGGAGAGGTATTTGTTCCAAAAATACCATCGTATAAGATTTCTGACGTAGCAACTGCGATTGCACCAGAGTTAGAGCATAAAGTGGTAGGAATTCGTCCTGGAGAAAAATTACATGAGGAGATGATAACTTCCTCTGATTCATATAACACCCTTGATTTAGGGAAGTATTATGTAATACTTCCACAAAAATCTCCTTATTCACAATATTCTAAGGATGATTATAAAGAAGCTTTCAATGGAAAAGATGTGCCTAATGGATTTTCATATAACTCAGGGAATAATTCAGATTGGGAGTCGATAGAATCTTTAAGAGAATTGGTAAGAATACATGTAGATTCAAAATTCAAAATTTAGAATGTCTAAACTAGCAATTATACCAGCAAGGGGAGGAAGTAAAAGAATTCCTAAAAAAAACATAAAATTTTTTTTAGGTAAACCAATAATAGCGTATGCAATTGAAACTGCAATAAATTCAAAGCTCTTTGATGAGGTTATGGTTTCTACCGACGATCATGATATAGCTGAAATAGCTGTAAGTTATGGAGCTAAGGTTCCATTTATAAGAAGTGAAAAAAATGCTAATGATTTTGCAACTACAATTGATGTTATTAAAGAAGTAATTTCATCTTATGAAAAACTTAAAAAAAAATTTAAATATGCATCTTGTATTTACCCTTGTACGCCCCTATTATCAAAACAAAGATTGTCAGAAAGTTTTTATTTGCTAGAAAAGAAAAATTTAGATTGTGTTTTTCCAATTATTAAATATGGTTTTCCAATTCAGAGAGCTGTTCGGTTAAATGATAAAGGATTAATAGAAATGTTTCAACCTGAACATTTAATTACTCGATCTCAAGATTTAGAAGATTCTTTTCATGATGCTGGACAATTTTATAGTTTTAATGTTAATAATTTAGTCTCTAAACAAAAATTATTAACAGAACTTACAGGTTGTATTGAAGTTTCTGAAATGGAAGCTCAGGATATTGATAATTTAGTCGATTGGCAACTTGCTGAATTAAAATACAAAATAATTAACGATTAATAGTATGAGAATATTGGTAACTGGAGCGTCAGGTATGTTAGGTTCTACCTTAGCAATAGAGCTTTCAAGAAATCACAAGGTTTACGGGACGGGTAATTCAGATATTACATTACCTATAGATTATAGAGTATTTGACTTATCAAATGAATCATATAAAGAGCTGATAGATTGGTCCCAGCCAGAGTTAATTATTCACTGTGCAGCTATAACTAATGGTAATTATTGTCAAGAAAACTGTTTAAAAGCAATTGATGTTAATGGTGTTTCTGTTCATAAAATTTTAAATGCAACCAATACAACTACTAAGATAATTTATATATCTACCGATGCAGTTTTTCCATCGTCATTGCATATGGCAAAAGAGGTTCATTCTGTTTTTCCTGAAAATATTTATGGAAAATCAAAAGAGTTAGGAGAATTTTTTCTTAAAAGTTCTCAAGATAGACAATATACTATCATAAGAACGACTATAGTTGGTCTTAATATAAATAAAAACAGAATAGGATTCGTTGAATGGATAATTAATACTGCAAAAGAAAATGAAGAATTAGGATTGTTTACTGATGTTTTATTTACTCCAATATCCATATGGGATTTAGTAGATGAAATAATTTTTTTAATAAATACAGACAATATTAATTCGGAAACAATTCATATAGGAGGTGAATTATGTACTAAGTTTGATTTCGGAAGTAAGTTATTGAAAACACTCAATATATCTACTGAAAATCTATTTAAAAGATTAATATCTTCCTTTGAAGGTCGAGCTAAAAGATCAAATAATCAATCTCTTGATTCTGATTTTTATCAAAAAAAATATAATAGAAATTCAGTAAGTTTAGATCAAACTATTAATAAAATTAAAGAATACTATGAATACAATTAAGCTTGGAAGAAAAGTAATTAATGAGAACTCTCTATATTTTATTGCAGATATTGGGGCAAATCATAATGGTTCACTTGATAAAGCTATCAAATTAATTCATTTAGCAAAAGAAGCAGGAGCTGATGCAGCAAAGTTTCAAAATTTCCAAGCTAATAAAATAGTCAGTAAGTCAGGTTTTGATAATATGAAAGGAAAACTTTCACATCAAACAAAATGGAAAAAATCAGTATTTGAAGTTTATGAAGATGCAAGTATATCAAAAGATTGGACAAAAATTTTAAAGGAAGAGTGTGAAAAAGTAGGAATCGATTATTTTACAAGTGCTTATGACTTTGAATCTGTAGATTTAGTTGACCCTTTCGTAGATTTGTATAAAATAGGTTCGGGAGACATTACGTGGTTAGAGATTATAGACCATATTTTAAATAAAAACAAACCTGTTTTAATAGCAACCGGGGCATCAACTAATAAAGATGTTCTAAGGGTAATGAATATGGCAATGAAAAAAACTAAAGATTTAGTTTTAATGCAATGTAATACCAATTACACTGGTTCAAAAGAAAATTATAAGTATTGTAATCTGAATGTATTAAAACAATTTTCTAAAGATTATCCAAATACTGTTCTAGGCTTATCCGATCACACAGCAGGACACGCAACAACATTAGGCGCTATAGCACTAGGTGCAAGAGTTATAGAGAAGCATTTTACAGATGATAATGATCAAGAAGGGCCTGACCATGGATTTGCTATGAATCCTAATTCATGGAGAGATATGGTAGATAGATCTTATGAGTTGTTAGTCTCTCTTGGTGATGGTGTTAAGATTGTTGAAAAAAATGAAGAACAATCTAAATTAGTGCAAAGAAGATGTTTAAGAGTGGTCACCAATCTTAAAAAAGGTCATATACTTTCAGGTTCTGATCTTGTTTCATTAAGACCAATTTCAGAGGGAGGTTTTGATCCTTTTGAAAAAGAAAACCTAATCGGTAGAGAATTATTAATAGATATTGATGCAGGTGAGCACTTAACTAAAAAAATAATTAAATTATGATTAAAGGAGATAAAGTAGGTTTAAGGGCTCTTGAGAAAGAAGATTTAATATACCTTAGAGACTGGAGAAATATTCCTGAATTTAGAAAACATTTTAGAGAAGTTAGAGAGTTATCATTAACAGATCAAGAAGAATGGTTTGAAAGTATTCAAAAGACTAAACATATTAACTATATGTTTACTATTGTAGATTTAGAGACTCAAAAACCTATTGGAGCTGCAGGTTTACTTTATATAAATTGGATTATTAGATCTGCTGACTTTTCTTTTTACATTGGTAATGAAAACAAATACATTGGAAATGACGGTATAGCGAAAGAATCAGCCAAGTTATTAATAGATTATGGATTCAATAATTTAAACTTGCATAAGATCTGGATGGAGTTATATGAGTTTGACTCAAAAAAAATAGATTTTTTTACTAATGAATTTAAATTTAAACAGGATGGTTTGCTAAGAGATAATTGTTTTGAAGCAGGGAGATATTATAATTCTTTAATTATTTCATTAATCAATTAATGCTTTAAATATAATGAAATACTGTAAAAATTGTTTGTCAACTAATTTAAGGCCTAATGCTGAAATTAGAGATGGCTTATGTTTGCCATGTTATTTTCAAAATAATTTATCGCCTAAACCAAATAGAATTAAATTATTAGAGCTTAGAGAGAAATATAGAGTTAGCAGAATCGGTCAAAAAAACAAAGGGGCGTATGACTGTATTGTTGGTGTAAGTGGTGGTAAAGACAGTACTAGACAGGCTCAGTGGGTAAGAGATAGGTTAGGTTTAAGACCTTTATTAATTTGTGTTGCATATCCACCCAAGCAAATGTCAGAGATTGGCGCTAAAAATTTATCAAATATAATTGAAATGGGGTTCGATTTAATGGTAGTTACACCAGCACCGAAATCATCATCTATATTATCCTTAGAGAGCTTTAAGCAATTTGGAAACGTAAGTAAGTCTACTGAAATGGCTTTGTTTTCCACAGTACCAAGAATTGCAATAGACTTAGGAGTAAACACAATCTTTTGGGGGGAAAACACAGCAACTCAAGTAGGTGACAATGCTGTTAGTGGAACAGACGAATTTGATGCAAATAATCTAAGGAATATGAATACTCTTTCGGGTGAAGACAAGTGGATTGACGAAGCTTTAGATTTAGTTTACAAAAAAAATCATTATGAGTATCCAACTCAATTTTTTTTTGAAAAAAAGAAAATTAATATATTTTTTCTAGGTCCTGCCTGGGATGATTGGTCATTTAAAAATAACGCTGCTTATGCAGCACTTCACGGACTGACACTAAGACCAGGAGAAGAATCTTTTACAGGAGATATTACAAATGCATCTATGTTAGATGAAGAATTTACAAATATTAATATGATGCTAAAGTATTATAAATTTGGCTTTGGAAGGGCAAGTGATTATGCTAATGAAGCTATAAGATTGGGTAAAATGTCTAGAGAAGATGGAATTAAGCTTGTTGAAAAATATGACGGTGTTTGTCATGATGATATAATAATTAGTTATTGTAAATACGTAGGAATTAGTTTTCAGGAATTTTGGGATACTGCTTACAAGTATGTGAACTTCAATATTTTTAAATTAATCGAGGGAAAGGTTCGACCAGTCCCTAAGTTTAAAGTAGGTGTAGATTATGAAAATTGATATTATTGATATTGGATTAGGTAATGTTTCATCAATTGAAAATTGGTTAACAAAGTCAAATATAAGTTCTAGAAAAGTTAATAGAGCAGAGGATTTAGAATCAAATTTATTGATATTACCAGGTGTAGGATCAGCTAGAGTTTATTCGGAAAGACTAAAAGAAAAAAAGTTTGATATAGCTATTAGAAAGCATATTGATAGTGGAGGAAGATTGATCGGTATATGCTTAGGATTTCAAATACTTTTCGAGAACTTAGAAGAGGATGGTCACGTTAAAGGTTTTGGTTTTTTTTCAGGAAATGCAGTAGCAATCAAAGAAAACAATGATAGTAATACAGGTTGGGGAAATTTTGAATTTAATAAAAACCAATTATCATTTAATTGGAAAAATCAACAATATTCAAAGTCAAGAAGAAAAATCATAAGAGGTCGTGTATTTTACAATCATAGTTTTGGGGTTTTTTCAAATGATTTAAAAGCCAGAAAAATACCTAATTATCCTGATTTTATATCGATGATTAGCTCAGATAACATTATAGGGTTTCAATTTCACCCTGAAAAAAGTCAAATTACAGGAAAGGAATTAATTGAATTGATTTATTAATGAGAAAAGGAGCAGTAATATTATTTAAAGATGGTTATTGTTACCAATCTTACGGATGGGGCGTTCAAAGACCTCTTGGAAAAATTCAAAACATTTTAGATCATCTAGAGGAGTACCATGTTGATGAAATTTCTATAATTCGACCTGTAAAAGGTATGGATAGTGATGAGTCCTTTTATTCCGATATATTAGAGTTGTCTAAAATTAAATCATCAACACCTCTTAGTTTCGGTGGAGGATTATATAATAAAGAAAGAATAGATAGGGTGAGATCTTTAAGTTTTGAAAGACTAATCTTTTCAAGTAGTTTACTATCTAACTCAAATATTATCAGTTATACTCGAAATTTAACGGGAAAACAAGCAATAGTTGGCAGTATTCCATTAAAATATGTAAATAGTAGTTTGATGGTATATAATTCAATGCTTAACAGGTTTGTTTCAATGGAATCTGTTAATTTAAAAAATATATCTATGTGTGATGAGCTAATAGTTACGGATTGCTCTAGCGAAGGTGCTTCAAATTCTTTCAATATGAATATGCTAGATCATGAACTTTTTAACTCGAAAAAAATAATTGTTTCCGGTGGAGTTAATTTAAATAAAAAATTATCCAAAGAAAAAAAAATTGTTTCAATCCTGATTGAAAATAAAGTTCTTCATACTGAATACTCTTTAAAAAGATAAATGGAAAAAAAATGTATCATTTGTGGTTATACTAATTCACATCCTTTCGGATTTTCCTTCAAAGGAGAAAATTGTATGGGCTGTATAACACATCAGGAAAAATATAAATTAGACTGGGACAATCGCTTACTTAGATTAAAAGAAATTATTAAAGAAACCAAATCCTCCAGTGTTTATGACTGTGTTATTCCTGTTGTAGGAGATGCGGAGGATTATTATGTAGTGTCAGAAGTACTGAAATTAAAAATAAACCCTCTGCTGGTCTCAGTCAATAGTTATTTTCTAAATGATATTGGTTGGCAAAATCTACATAATTTGATTACTTATTTTGACCTTGATAGTGTTGTTTATAACCCTGATATAAATACATATAAGGAACTAATAAGAACTAGTTTAAGGAAATATAAGCATGCTTTATTACCATTTCATCAACTTCACACATCGTTCCCTGTTCACATAGCTAAAGACCGGGGAATTCCTTTGGTAATTTGGGGTGGTAATCAATCAGTTGAACAGGTTGGTAAGTTTTCGCATTTAGATGAAGTAGAAATGACTAAATGGTCAAGAAAAGAACATGATTTATTTAATATTGAGATAGATACTCTCATAGGGAATGGAGCTCAAGTAAATGAAAGACATTTATCTTATTATAATTATCCAAAGATTAAAAATTTAGGAAAAAAAGTTAGAGGAATATATCTAAGTAACTATCTTAGATGGGATCCCTTAAAACAAAATCAGTCAACAATAAATTTTGGTTTCCAACCAGAATTAAATAATTCGACTTTTGATATATATGAAAGAGCAGGTTCTTCTGTGTATTATTCTATTCATGATCTTTTAAAATTTGAAAGACACGGATATAGAAAAATAAATGATCATGTAGTTAGAGAAATTAGGCATAAAAGAATTACTTTGTCAGATGGAAATAAGATTTTATTAAAAAAGAGTGATCAAAAGGTATTTATAAAGCCATTTTTTGACTGGTTAGGAGTAACTAATACAGGTTATCAATGGTATATTGACCATATGCTTGTTAAATCTAATCAACTTGTATCAAATGAGAAAGTTCCAATTGATACAACAAGTGATTATCTGCCACCGACTATTCTTAATTGTTTAGTTGAATCTCAAAAAAGTAAAGAAGAGTTTATAATATTTGGAAAAGGAGTTCACATTCGATAGAAAAGCTAACATATGAAAGTAGAAGAACTAATATCAATTTGTGATCCTAAAAACACATTCAAAGGAAACTCTTTCTGGATATATTGGTCATCTGAATTGTATGGCTTTGGTAAAATTATTAGAAATTATGGTTATTATCCAAGTTTTTTCCCTTTGGCAATTTACACAGATCATAGTGGTCCAGATTTTATAGAAACACCATATTTACATGAAAAAGATGCAAATGCGCCATATTTTCTTACTCATAGGAAACTAAAAGCTGAAAATTATAGTAAAGAAACTAATAAAAAGGCAGATGTATTATATTCTCCCTCAGTTTTTTATAGAAGATCTCATTTTATTGAACAAGAAAAAAAAGCCAAGTGGACAACATGTTATCCAGTGCACTCTCTACCAAATAATGGATTTGAGTTCAATGTAGATAAATATTGCTCTAGTTTAAAAAATTTGCCTTCTAATTTCCATCCTATTAGGATTTGTTTGCATATGCATGATATAAACAATGGTACTTTTAAAAAATATATTAATAACGGTTTTGAAGTTGTAACAGCCGGAAATACTAGTGATCAAAGGTTTCAAAGACGAATGTATGATATAATTAGTAGTTCTAAATTTATAACTGCAAATGAAATATCTACTATTACTTTTTTATCAGTAGAAATCAGGATTCCATTTTTCTTATTTGGGCCTAAGTCTATTACAATTAACAACTCAGATAAGAACTTCCCTATAGGATCGATGGAGGAGCCTCAACATCCACAATATTCTTATTTGAAAGAAAAATTAAAAATTCAAAATAATTTTGTTTTAGAAAATTATGATGACAAAATTATAAAAGAGGTAGAAGATATTCTCGGTCTTAATCATGGAGTCTCTAGAAAAAAAATGATGCTTATTTTATATTATTCATTGTTTTTATGGATAATTAAATTAAAGTGGTTTAGCTTTATTAAAAGTAAGCTTTCTAAATGATTGGTTCCAAAAAAAAATATTCACGGGAATATATAAGAAATTATATAGTTCAAGGTGCTTCTTTGGCATTAAGATTTTTGAGCCTATTAATTGTAGTGCCAGCTCTTTCAAAGAATCCTGAAGTTTATGGCATATACGCATTGTGTGTTTCCGTAACTGTTTTTATGAGTTACGTTGACCTGGGTTTTTTAGCTTCTGCTACAAAATACGCAACAGAGAGTTATTCACAAGGGAATAGGATTCAAGAAATGAACTTTATTGGTTTTGGTGGTCTTGTAACATTAATAATGGCTTTGTTTTTAACTTTAACTTTCACGTATTTAAGTTTTAATCCAACAAAACTAATTATAAATTTGGAAGGGAAAGAGTCTATTTCAATAGCGTCTAACTTGCTTTTAACGCTAGCTTTATCGTCTCCTTTTATTGTGTTACAGAGAATTTTGTCAATAATTTTTGAAATCAGGTTAAAAGGATATTTAAGCAAGTTTGTTTCGATTATAACAAACTCTATCGTCATAATATCAACATTCTATTTTTTTAGATCTGATAATTATTTAATTGTTGAATATTATATTTTTTTAAATTCTAGTACAGTAGTTGGAACAATAATTTTATTATTAATTTTAAAATATAGATTTAATTATGACATAATTAAATTATTTAATTCCTTCAAGTTTACAAATAAATTTTTCAAAATAACAAAAAAACTAGCATATCCAAGCTTTTTAAATATGTTGTCATGGGTCGCTTTTTATGAATTAGATCAAATAGTCGTAGGTAGATTTATAGGCGCTAAGGAAGTTGCTTTTTTTGCAATAGGTTTAACTTTTGCAGCTTTATTTAGATCTTTATTTGGAATAATTTTTGGACCTTTTCTGGTTCGCGCAAATTATTTTGTTGGTAACAATGATAATAATGGTTTAAAACAATTTTTGATAAAAATAATGATAATTTCAGCTCCTTTTACAGTGCTGCCAACCATCGCTTTCTCTTTAATTTCCGAACCATTGATTTTGAGTTGGGTTGGCAGTACTTATGAAGAAAGTATTTTAATGGCTAAACTTTTTTCATTATTGTTTACTTTTTCGTTTATTTCATATATAGCCGGAATTTACTTAACATCAAAAGAAAGGATTAAGGAATTATATATTATATCTATTTTTATGCCATTCATATATTGGCTAGGTATTTTATTAACATATTCTAATTACGGTATACTAGCATTCCCAATTTTTAAGCTTGTAACGATTTTAATTTCTATTATTTATTATATAATAATACTCCATAAGTATGATATAATTTCAGTGAAATTTTTATTTTATAAAATTTTCGGTAATTTAATAATACCCATAGCTATTTTATTTTTTTTAATTAAATATAGTATTGGGTTTTTTCCACAAGAAAAGTCCGTCTTAAATTTTTTGATAATTTCATCAATCACTGGATTTTATATAGTTATATGTATAGCACTATCATATTTCTTATCTAAAGATGCTAACAAAATTATTAAAGAATTATTAAAGAATTTTATAAAATAAAAATTTTAATGAAAATATATAGTTACGTTTTACCACAATTTTACTCTACACCAGAAAATGATGAATATTGGGGAAAAGGATTTACAGATTGGGTAAATACAAAGAAAGCCAAGTCTTTGTTTAAGAATCATAAACAACCGATTTTACCATCGGATAAAAATTTTTATGATCTAAGTGATTTAGAGGCTAATACTCACATGAATAATTTCTCAATTAAAAATGGTATTGATGGGTTTGGATATTGGCATTATTGGTTTGATGAAAATACTAAAACGCTAGAAAAAGTTCAAGAAATTCATCTTTCAAACAAAGGTTTAAAGCAAAATTTCTTTTTTGCTTGGGCTAATACCAATTGGACAAAATCATGGATTGGGGATGATAAAACTACAATATTTGAACAAACTTATTCTAAAAGATCTGCTATTAAGCATTTTGAATATATTACAAAATTTATAGAAGATGAAAGATATATTAAAATAAATGATTTACCTGTTTTCCAAGTGTTAAATCCACATTTAAATAAAGCAAAGGAGTATATATTATTTTTAGAACATTTATCACAAGAAAAGTATGGAAAAGGCTTTTACTGGTTTTTTCCTGCAGATAAAGGTATAGTTGGATTAGAAAAATTAAATCATTCACAAGTTGGTTTTCCCCCTGGAGATACAACCGTAAGAAGTTTTTCCTTTAGATTATTAAGATTCCTTCAAAGAAATAATTTAATTAAAGGTCCGGTTGTAATTAAACAGTCGAATTATTTAAAGGCATTTAAAAAAATTCAAATTAATTATTTTAAGAATAAAACTAATTACATCCCTTGTTTGTTGTCTGGTTGGGACAATACTCCAAGGTATAAAAGAAAAGGGTTTTTGATTGATGGCTTAATTTCAGATTTAATTAGAAAACAACTTTCATTCATTAAAAGACTAAATAATAAAAGTCATGAAATAATTTTAATTAAGGCATGGAATGAGTGGGCCGAAGGAAATGTTTTGGAGTCATACTCTTTTGAGGAAAATATTGATACACCATTAGACGTAATTCTTGATTTTAAAAATAATAATAAAGTTAAAAACTAGATTTGAATACTAATATTTCTAAAAATAAATTTCGCAAATTTTTAACGTTTTCGTTAATTCTCATATATATAATTGTTGCTCTAATTTATCAACAATATATGTTTAATGAAATTATAAAGACAAATTTATTTTTGACTATTTTAGGAGGATTGATAGTACTTGATTTTATTATATCTCCTAATTTTAGGTTAACATTAAAAAAGATAAACCAACCTACTAGTTTAGTTTTTATTTTATTCGGCTTTCTTTTATTGAATTCAGTTCTGATAAGAAATTATTTTCTGTTAGGCGCTTTTTTTAATTTAACTATTTGTTCAGTAATTGGAGTAAGATTAAGTTATTTCAAATTAAACTCGAAGCTTCTTTTAATTCCGTTTTTATTTTTGACAATATATATACTAAATCGTCTTAGATTAAATCTAAATCCTGAATTTGTTTTTATTAATTCAAGAAATTATATTTCTTTTTATCTTATTATTACTGTTATACCCTATTATTTTATTTCTTTTAAAAATAATTTAAATCCAAGTTATATCCCTTCACTTATAACTGTTGTTTTAAGTTTTTACTCTTTTGGTAGAGCTGGTATAATGTCATCGATTCTGATTCTTATTTCAGTGCTAATCTATTATAATAAAGGATTGAAACTTATCTATTATTTTACAATTATATCAAGTTTAATTGGAGTTCTTATAAGTGCTTTTTTAATGGAGGAATTTAGTAGTTTAAAAAAGTTTTCTAATTTAGAAAACTTTTTATCTGATGGAGGTAGATCCACAATAGTTTCAAGTTATTTAAATAATTTAGATTTTTTTAAGGTTTTATTAGGTGTTGACGTAAACGAAGACTTACCGAATCAAATGGCAAAATATGGCCACGTGCACTCATCTTATATTAACTTTCACTCTGCTGTTGGCATTGGTTCACTTATTTTTGGATATCATTCTCTTCAAAAGCTTTATCACTTTTTTAAAATAAACAAATCACTATTTTTTTTGTTTTTGGCTCTTATATTAAGAGCTTCAACAGATGTTGGATTACTTTTTGGTTATTTTGATTATATCTTTTGGATTTTTTTATTTTCTAGTTTTAATATTAAAAAGCCCACTAAACTACATTAATGAATTCTAATTATGCCCCAATTTGTCTATTTACATATAATAGACTAGAAGAAACTAAGAAAACTGTCAAAGCACTAGAAGATAATTTCCTTGCAAAAGAATCTGATTTATTTATCTATTCCGATGGCCCAAAAAACGAATCTGATTTAGACAAAGTCTTGCAGGTAAGATCTTTTTTGAAGAGTATTGAGGGATTCAAGACAATAGTTTTAATTAAGTCAGAAACTAACAAAGGACTGGCAAATTCAATTATATCAGGAGTTTCAGAAGTAATTAAAATTCATAAAAAAGTTATTGTTTTAGAGGATGACTTAATTACATCACCTAACTTTTTAAACTTTATGAATCAATCTGTTTTATATTATGTAAACGACCCAAAGGTGTTTAGTATTTCTGGTTATACTATGGACGTGAGAGGCTTAGACACTCTCGAGCAAGATTTTTATTTTGGTTGTCGCGCTTCTTCATGGGGTTGGGCAACATGGAGTAATCGTTGGGAATCCGTTGATTGGGAAGTATCTAAATATAAGAATTTCATTAGCAATAAAAAAGCAATTCTAAAATTTAATATCGGTGGAAGTGATATGACAAGAATGTTAAAATCACAAATGATAGGTAAAATTGACTCTTGGGCAATTCGTTTTTGTTTTCAACAATATATTGACAATATGGTTTGTGTCTTTCCTAAAATTTCCAAAGTTCAAAGTATAGGCTTTTCAAAAGACGCAACTCATACAGTAGGAGCCAAAAAGTTCTTGACAAAATTAGATGATTCAAATAAAACTTCTTTTAAATTTAATAATTTTATTAAATACGATGAGAAACTGATAAAAGCCTTCGGTGATAAATTTTCAATTGTACAAAGAATTAAAGATAAATTAATATTATTATTTCATGAATAAAAAAATTCTCTTTATCCTTCATTTACCACAACCTGTTCATGGTTCCTCTCTCGTGGGTAAGTCTATAAAAGAATCTAATATTATAAATCAGAGTATTGATGGTAAGTTTATAAATCTGACAACTTCAAGAACTATAGACGAGATAGGTAAAAACCCTATCTTTAAAATTATTAGATATTTTAAAATTTTATTTAAAGTTATAATTTACCTGATTATGTATAACCCAAAGGTAGTCTACCTAGCTATTGCTGCCAAAGGGGTCGCGTTTTATAAAGATTTTACAATTGCACTAGTAGCTAAATTATTCGGTAAATCACTAGTTTTACATTATCACCCAAAAGGTGTTTCAGAACGTCAAAATATGTTTTTTGATAATTTACTTTATAAAGTTTTATTTAAAAACACTAAAGTAATCTTATTGTCAGAGAGTTTGTATTTTGATGTAAAAAAATATGTATCACTAAAGAATATTTTTTATTGTGCTAATGGTATTTCGGTTTCTGAATTTTCCAAAAATCACGTAAAAAAAGTGAATAAAATTCCTCAATTACTTTTTTTATCCAATCTGATAGAGACTAAAGGAGTTTATGTCTTATTAGATGCTTTAAAATTATTAAAAGATCAAGGTTTATTATTTCATTGCAATTTTGTGGGCGGTGAAGCGGATATAAACTCCGAACAATTTAATAATAAACTTAAAAAGTTAAAGATTATTGACTGTGTTTCTTATTTGGGTAAAAAATACGGTAAAGAAAAGTATGAAATATTTAACTCTTCAGATATTTTTGTTTTTCCAACTTTTTACCACAATGAAACATTCCCGCTAGTGACTTTAGAGGCTATGATGTCTAGTTTACCAATTATTTCAACAAGCGAAGGTGCAATTGCTGACATTGTAACTAATAATGAGACGGGTTTTATTGTTGAAAGAGAAAACCCTGAAGTTCTTGCACATAAAATTAAGTTTTTAATAGAAAACCCTGTAATATCAAAAAAAATGGGGGAAAGAGGTAGAGCAAAATTTTATGAATTTTATACAATTGAAGTTTTTGAAAAAAAATTATTAAAAATATTAAATTCATTAAATTGAAAAATTTAGATCAATATTTATTAAAGTAATTAAAAAATTAATGAATGAAAATAATAGGTAGAAATAGCTTAATTTCAAAGCAAATAGAAAAGGTGAAAGAAGGGGTGATTCTGATTGAAACACAGAAAATACTCAATTTAGATTTTGAGAATTTTTTTAGCGAGGGTGATACTATAGTTTATATGTCTTCAGTATTAAGAAATAAAAGACTAGAAGATCAAACTGACTCTGAATGGAGTGAATCTTTTTTAATAAACACTGTCATTCCTATTAAAATAATAAAATTTTTAAATAATAACATTAATAATTTTACTTTTTGTTATATCGGGTCAGAAAGTGCTTTTAAAGGTTCATTTGACGACACCTATTTTTTAAGTAAAAGTTCCACTCAAAACTTTATCGAGAAATTTAAACTCAAATCTGATAATAGTAGAATTTTTACAATAGCTCCAAGTACAATTTTAAGCGGCATGACATTACGCCGTTCAGATACTTTTAGATTAGAGGATTATCGTCTAAAGATGAGGAATAAAAGGTTTATAACTATAGAAGAGATTTCTAACGTTATTATTACTCTTTGTTCAACTGATTTTAGTTATTTATCAAATGAAACTATTAATATAAATTTCGGAAAGTTCACATCTTATGAATAAAAGTGTAATAATTATTGGGGCTGGTTGGTATGGCTGTTACATTGCAATGCAATGTAAAAATAGAGGTATTGATTATGTCGTTTATGAAAAAGCTAATGAAATATTTACTGGTTCATCATCATATAATCAGAACAGATTACATTTAGGCTTTCATTACCCAAGAAATTTTAAAACAAGAATTGATTCTAAGCGTGGTTTTGAAAAATTTATAAGTACTTTTCCTAAACTTTCTACTATAGTTAATAGAAATGTTTATTCAGTTCATAAAGATTCATTAATTGATTTTCAAACATATATAAACATATTTGAACATGAAAAATATAATTTTGAGGTCTTAAATGAAAACATATCAGACAATTTTCAAGGTTCCATTTTGGTAAACGAACGATACATAGACCCTTTTAAATCTAAAGATTATTTTTCTAACTTAAATTTGAATATAAAATTCGATTCTAATGTTTACTTTAAAAATCAAGAATATTTTCTTAATAATTTAAAACTATCTTCAAATGTTTTAATTAATGCTACTTATGGTGGCATTGAGTCACCTGTAGCTTCAAAACAATTTTTTAAGCAAAAATTTTTATCATTTATAATAAAAAAAACAGTGGATAGCTTACCGTTTGACGCACTTACTGTTATGGATGGTTTATTCTACTCAATATTCCCATACAATCAAAAACTTAATCTATATACATTAACTCATGTAAAGTATGGTGTTATCAATAATAATTTAAGTAAACATGAAATTGATAATTTATATAGATTAGTCAATTTCTCTATAATTGCTGATTTTCCTGATTTTGATAAATACTTTAAATTTGAAAGTTTTTTTGTCTCAAATAAGTATAAATCTAAAAGTAAAACAGATTTACGTTCTACATTAATCTTTAAGGAAGAAAATGTTTTTACTGTCTGCAGTGGTAAAATTGACACAGTATTTTTAGCAGATGAAATTATCAATGATTTAGTTTCATAATAAAAAAAACAATAATTTTCAATTTATTATGAATATGAGTAAAATAAAAGAATATGTGATCTATAATTCTACTTTAGAAAATATAGATTTTAAACGAAAAAATATTATTAATACAATTAACCCCCATAGTTTTTGTGTTGCAGAGAAAGATCTTCAGTTTAGAAAATCTCTTGTTGAATCAGATATATTACTTCCTGATGGAATTGGAATAGTCTGGGCAGAAATGTTTTTAAATAGAAATAGTATTAAAAAAATCGCTGGGTATGATTTATTTTTACACATAATGAAAAAAATGAATAAAGAAAAAGGAAGTGTCTTTTTTCTGGGAGCTTCCAATGAAACTTTAAATAAAATAAAAATAAATTCCAATAAAGAATTTCCAAATGTAATCATTAACAGTTATTCTCCACCATATAAAGATGTTTTTTCTGAAGAAGAGTCTAAAAACATGTACAATGCTGTAAATGCTAAAAATCCAGATGTTTTATTTGTTGGAATGACAGCTCCAAAACAAGAAAAATGGGTATTTGAAAATAAGGATATGCTAAACACGAATGTTATTTGTTCTATTGGTGCGGTTTTTGATTTTTATTCAGGTAGTATTAAACGATCACATCCATTTTGGATTACAATGGGTCTAGAATGGTTGCCTAGATTAATAAAAGAACCTAAACGGTTGTTTTATAGGAATTTCATATCTACACCCAATTTTATATTAAAGATATTTTGGTTAAAGATCTTCAAAAAAAATAAAAAATAAAATATGAAAGGAATTATTCTAGCAGGAGGAAGTGGAACAAGATTATACCCTATTACAAAGGGTGTTTCCAAACAATTGTTACCGGTGTATGATAAACCTATGATCTATTATCCATTGTCGGTATTGATGCTAGCTGGTATTCATGAAATTTTAATTATTTCTACACCGGAGGACCTTCCTAATTTTGAAAAATTATTGGGAGATGGTAGCGAAATAGGTATCAGTTTAACCTACAAAGAACAACCTAGTCCAGATGGTCTTGCTCAAGCTTTTATTATCGGAGAAGACTTTATTGATACTGATGATGTATGTTTAGTCTTGGGAGATAATATATTTTATGGGTATGGTTTTTCTGAAACTTTGCGCAATGCAAGAAAAAATGTAAAAGAAGGTAAGTCTACTGTTTTTGGATATTATGTAAATGATCCTAAGAGATACGGAGTTGCAGAGTTTGATGATGATGGAGTAGTAACTTCTATCGAAGAGAAGCCAGAAGAGCCTAAATCTAATTACGCAGTAGTTGGTCT
>CEST01007346.1_pt1 | contig 17230 bp, 15 predicted proteins | sample 326921 | NCBI WGS metagenome assembly CEST01 (sample SAMEA2621509, study PRJEB7988) | marine metagenome | biome: marine biome (ENVO:00000447); feature: surface water layer (ENVO:00002042); material: "saline water (ENVO:00002010), including plankton (ENVO:xxxxxxxx)" | depth 5 m
CAGGATACATCCACCCAACTTCAGGATACATCCACCCAACTTCAAGAAAATGAAGAGGTTAATGTGTTGGTTGATAATATTTCTGTAACTCTTAAAACTCTTAATTCAAAAGTTCTTTCTCAAAAAGGACTTGCCACCATTATTGAAAAAGATAATTTGGCCTATCAAAAGCACAGGTTTTTTCATTCCTCTGTAGCTCTCCAAGTAGTTATTGCGGCAACTCCACAAGAAGTACCGTTCTTTAATGGTGTGAGCTATAAAAATTTCCACAAGAAAATCATTCCAAGATTTATTAATAAAAATAAACCAAGAGAAGAATGGGGAAATTTTTGGGGAAAAAGATATGGCATTCTTCATTCTGTTCTTGATCAAAAAACCTCATGGAACTTTCCTTTAATGAGCGAATTGTATGCAAATTTCGCTTTAAAAGGTGTTATTATTGGAATGTTTATTTTAGGTATATTTATTAAAACTTTGATGATTGTTCTTCCATTTAATACAAATAATGTGCTTATTTATTCTGGAGTTGTAACAATTATATATAATTTCTTTTATCAGGAATCAAATTTATCATTACTTTTAGGTAAAGTGTCAAATCAAATATTATTTTTTGGAATAATTTTTATATCTATTTTAATTGGAAATTATCTTCTTGAAAAAATACTGTATAAGAATGAAAATTAAAGTTTCAATAATTGTAGCTGGAAAATTTCACGCATTTTATTTAGCAGAACAATTAGAGAAAAGAAATTTATTGGATAAAATTATAACCAGTTATCCGAAATTTTTAGTATCAAAGTATAGTATTAGTAAAAATAGAATAATTTCCCTTCCCACAAAAGAAATAATTGAAAGAATCTGTATCAAATTAAAAGTATCTAAAATTTTAAAGTACTTACAGTATTATTTAAATTTTTTTTTTGAAATAAGGGCCTCTAAAAAATTAAACCTTGATAATATAAATATCTTAGTTGGTTGGTCTGGTAATACAGAAAAATCTTTTTTGAAAGTATTAAAAAATAATAATAAAGTTATAAAATTATTAGAAAGAGGTTCATCTCATATTTTATTTCAAGATAAAATTCTTACTGAGGAATATAAAATATTTTCTTCTAATAGAAAAGCTATTGATCAAAAAATTATAGACAAAGAATTAAGAGAGTACAATCTTGCTGATTATATTATTGTACCAAGTGAATTTGCTAGAAATACTTTTTTACAAAATAATTTTAAAGATGAAAAAATAATTAAGATTCCATATGGAGTTGATCTATCACAATTCACTAAAACTAAAATAAAACCAAAAGAGTTTACAATAATAAGTGTTGGCAGTGTTTCTTTTAGAAAAGGATCCTATTATTTAATGAAAGCATTTGATCAATTAAAATTACCAAATAGTAAATTGATTTTTATAGGATATATAGATCCAGAAATTAAAGACGTCATCAAACCTTTTGCCAGAAGAGGCAATATTAAATTTACAGGACATATTCCACAACATAAGTTAAAAAATTTTTATAATAAAGCTCATTTGTCTATTATCTGTTCAATAGAGGAGGGAATGGCAATGGTCCAAGCGCAAGCAATGGCTTCTGGTGTCCCACTAATATGTACTACTAATTCAGGAGGTGCCGAAATTGTAGATGATAATTTAAATGGCTTTGTCTGTCCAATCAGAAATGTGGAAAAACTAAAAGAAAAAATTCTTTTACTATATAGGGATAGAGATATGTTAAATTTATTTAGTGAAAATGCTTATAGTAAGGCCCAACAATATTTTTCTTGGGACAGCTATGGTGATCGAGTTCATAATGCATATGAACAAATTATTAAGAAGCATACAAAATATGATTGATTGTAAATTGCGAAGCATATAAAAGACTCAAAATTGATTTTATGTATGAAATAATAACTAAAATTAAACATTCTTTAAATAAAAACAGATTATTTAGTAGGATTGATGCTTTTATCTTTACCTCTAAAGACGAGACATATTTAATTTCAATAAAGCAAATCTTCTTAGATAGGCAATTATTGATATTGTCAAAATCTTTAGGTAATTAATGCTCTATACTTTAGGTTTAAACTTCCTTCATTCCGACACTTCAGCATGCATATTTAAAGATGGAGAATTAATTGCTGCAGCTGAAGAAGAGCGCTACGTCAGAGTCAAACACACAACAGCATTTCCTTATAAATCTATAGATTTTTGTCTTAGCTCAGCTAATATAGATATTTCTCAAGTGGATTTTATTACAGTCAACTCAAATCCTTTTTCATCTTTATTAAAAAAAATCATTTTTATTTTAAAAAATCCAAGCTCTTTACCTATTGCTCTAAATAGATTTTCTAATACAAAAAAAAAATTAAATCTTCAATATTATATTTCTAAAATAGACAGTAAGAAAAAATTTATAGGCAATATTAAATTTATTGATCACCATGAATCTCATATAGCTTCCTCTCTATTCTTTAATAATTTTGATAGTTGTGTAAATTTATCAGTTGATGGATTTGGAGATTTTGCAAGTTGTGCGTGGGGGCTTTCAAGTAAAAATGAATTAAAGCTTGATAGAAAAATTTATTTTCCACATTCTTTGGGAATATTTTACCAAGCCATGACACAGTACCTGGGTTTTAAAAATTATGGTGATGAATATAAGATTATGGGGCTTTCACCCTATGGAGAACCAAAATACGTAGATGAGATTTCGAAACTAATAAAAAAAGACAAAGATGGATTTAAATTGAATCTTGAGTATTTTACTCACCATAAAAGAGCAATACTATCAATTAATGATAATGACCAAGCAATCTATAAAGATTTATATTCTAAAAAGTTAATTGAGCTACTTGGTGAAGAGAGAAAAAAAGGAGAAGTAATTGAAAAAAAACATATGGATTTAGCTAAATCTATTCAAGTTGTCTACGAAGATATTTTTTTTCATATATTAAATAAATTATATAAAAGATATAAAGATGTAAATTTATCTTTATCAGGTGGCTGTGCAATGAATTCTGTTGCTAATGGAAAAATTATTAAAAATTCACCGTTTAAAAATATATATATATCACCAAACCCAGGAGATGCAGGAGGAGCAGTTGGTTCTGCAATTGTTCACATTAATAAGAACTTAAAAAAAAATATCAAAGTTAATAATTATGCATACCTTGGCTCTAAATATGATCTAAAATTTATCAAGGATGTTTTGGATACAAATCATCTTATTAAGAAATATAAAGTAAATTTTTTTAATGATGAAGAACTTTCTAAGAAGGTTGCTATAGAATTATCAAATTCAAAAATCGTAGGCTGGTTTCAGGGAAAAACTGAATGGGGACCTAGATCATTAGGTAATAGATCAATTTTAGCAGACGCAAGAAATCCGAACATTAAAAATATTATTAATTCAAAAATAAAGAGAAGAGAAAGTTTTAGGCCATTTGCACCCTCAATACTTTTTGAACAAACTAATGAGTGGTTTGAGATTGAAAAAGAAGTTCCTTATATGTCTGAAGTTTATCCCATTAGAATAGAGAAAACTAAATTGCTTCCAGGTATTACGCATATTGATGGAACTGGAAGATTACAAACTGTTAAAAAAGAAAATAACCTTAGATATTATAATTTGATTAGTCATTTTTATGACTTAACTGGAGTTCCAATACTTTTAAACACATCCTTTAATGAAAATGAACCTATTGTAAACACTCCAGTCGAAGCTATTGAGTGTTTTGATAGAACAGATATGGATTTATTAGTAATTGAGAATTATATTATTAGTAGATAGCTATGAAAGTTACAATAATTACGGTTTGTTTTAATAGTCAGGACACTATTGAAGATACAATAAAGTCAGTCATATCACAGACCTACAATAATTATGAGTATGTAGTAATTGATGGAGGATCTACAGACGATACAAATAAAATAATTAGTAGATATAAAAAGTATATCAATACTTTCATATCTGAAAAGGATGTTGGTATTTATGACGCTATTAATAAAGGTATTAAAAAATCAACTGGTGAAATTGTTTCTATTTTACACTCTGATGATACTTTTTATGACAACAAAACTATTCAAAAAGTAGCCTCTTATTTCAAATCAAATTTGAGTTTAGATTGCTTAATAGGAGACACTATAATTATTAAAAAAAATTCTCAAAAAGTTATAAGAAAATATAAAGCAAACTTTTTCAATAAATGGATGCTTTATATTGGGTTCTCACCCCCACATCCCTCTACATTTATAAAAAAAAAAATTTATGATAATTATGGGTTTTATAATAAAAATTATACCATAGCTGGAGATTTTGATTTTTTTGTAAGAATTTTTTTAAAAGCGAACATAAATTTTAAAATTGTTGATGAAAATTTTATATTAATGAAATATGGTGGAAAAAGTACTGTTTCTATTAAAAGTAATTTTACCTCATCGAAAGAAATGATTAAATCATTAAAAGAAAGCAATCTTTATGCTAATTGGTTTTTTATTTTGTTGCGATTCCCAATCAAATTAATTCAATTTATTATAAAATGATATCTTATAATCTTCAAAATAAAATAACTAATTTTTCAGCTATTCTTTTATCTTTAATTCCTTTATTTCTAATATCAGGACCATTTATTCCAGATTTATTTTTAGTAATTATTAATTTAAATTTTATTTTATTAACCTGTGTAAATAGAGATTTTAAAATATTTAGAAATAAGATCTTACTTTTAGCTTTAATTTTTTGCTTAATAATAAGCTTGGTGTCAATCTTGTCACTAAATATTAGTTCAATTAAAAGTAGTTTTTTTTATTTTAGGTTTATTTTTTTTGCACTAGCTACGTATAAAATAGTTAGTAAGAAAAAAAATATATTTAAGTATATTTTAGGTTTATTTTTATTTATCTACCCAGTCTTATTTTTTGATAGTATTTATCAATATCATTTTTTAGAGAACATAATTGGACTAAAGTATATGAATATGAGCAACTTTAGAATAACAAGTTTTTTTGGAGATGATGAAATTTTAGGAGCTTATATTTCAAGGTTTTTTCCTTTTTTGTTATTTTTAGTTATTTATAATTTTAAAGATAAAAATCTAAAAAAAAAAATAATTATAACAATTTTAACAGTTTTTTCTTTTGTAATGATTATATTGAGTGGAGAAAGAACAGCTTTTGCTTTATTTGTTCTGTCAATATTGTTTATTTTTTTTTCCTCTATAAAATTAAGAAAAATATTAATACTTCCAATGTTTGTTAGCTTGCTAGTGTTTGTAAGCGTAATACTTTCGAGTGAAAAAATTAGATTTAGAATGGTTGATACAACTTTAGCTCAACTTGGATTAGTTAATCAAAGTGAAAGATTGGTATTATTCAGCAAAACATATGAGGGGCATTATATTATTTCACTAAACATGTTTAAGGAGAAACCCTTTTTAGGACATGGTGCAAAAATGTTTAGGTTTTACTGTGCGAAAAAAGAGAACTTTGTTGCAATAAATGCCTGCACAACACATCCTCATAATTTTTATGCTCAAATGTTAGCAGAAACAGGAATTATTGGATTTACGCTTTTGATTTCTATTTTTACTTATATTTCATATATGTTTCTAAAAAATTTTTATTATCAATTTAAGTATAAAAAGCAGCTAATAAGTGACTTTGGAGTGTGTTTACTGGCAAGTTATTTTATAACATTGTTTCCAATTTTACCTTCTGGTAATTTCTTTAACAATTGGCTTTCTATAATCATCTATTACCCTTTGGGATTTTTAATATATATTATAAAAGAAAAAAAATTTTATGTATGAGTCTGTTAGTTTAATTATTCTATTAATAAATCTTCCTGTATTATTTTTTTATAATTTTATTACAAAAAAAATAAACTTATATGATCACAATGACGGTAAAAGAAAATTTCACATAACTCCAATACCATTAATAGGTGGCTTTCTATTAATTTATAATATTTTAATATTTATTATATTTGATTATAATATAGATTTTAAAGAGAATATTCATGAATATTTTTTTAACACTCGTGAAAGTGTTGCATTTTTTTCAGGAATAATATTTTGTTTTTTATTGGGTGTTTATGATGATAAATTTAATTTATCAGCATATAAAAAATTAATAATTAATTTTTTTATAATATCCTTTGTAATTTTATTAGATGAAGGTTTAGTCATAAACCAATTATCTTTTACATTTTTAGAAAACCCAATTGATTTAAGAAATTTATCTTATTTTTTTTCAGTTTTATGTTTTCTTTTATTTATTAATGCACTTAATATGTTTGATGGAATTAATTTGCAAACAGGTTCATATTGTATATTAATTTTATCTATTTTTATTTTTAAAGGTTTATATATATTATTGTCTTTTATAATTATTTTGACACTAATTATTTTCCTATTCTACAATTTTAAAAATAAAGCTTTTCTAGGTGATGGTGGAACTCAATTATTAGCTTTTGTGATTTCGTATATTTTAATAAAGTCTCATAATCAAGAAGCAGCCATAAGACCTGAAGAAATCTTTATCTTTTTAGCCTTTCCTGGATTGGATATGTTAAGATTATTTATTTTGAGACTTTCAAATGGAAAAAATCCATTTACGCCCGATACAAATCATATTCATCACTTAATATCTAGAAAATATAATAAATTTAAAGCATATCTATTATTACTATTCGTCATCGCTATACACATTATTTTATACTACCAAATTGATAATAAGGTGATCATTTTATTAATGACTTTATTTTCCTACATTCTCATGATGTCAATTTTTAAAAGTCGTATCAATAAATGAAAAGATTAGTTGAAATATTTTTTTGTTCTTTAATTCTTTTATTACTATCACCCATCTTGTTATTAATAGTAGTCTTAATAAAATATGACACAAAAGGTACTATATTTTTTTTCTCAACGAGAGTTGGAATTAATAATTCTATTTATAATATGCCTAAATTCAGAACAATGTATGCTGAAACTGAAATCGTAGAAACTAGTAAACTTAAGGATGCGGAAAAAAAAATTACTAAAGTAGGTAGAATTCTAAGAAAATATAGTCTAGATGAATTACCTCAATTTATCTCAGTAATTATGGGTAAAATGACAATTGTAGGCCCAAGACCAGCCCTTCCAAATCAAAATGAATTGTTGTTAAAAAGAAAAAAGTTAGGAATTCATTTACTAAAACCAGGTATTACTGGTTATGCCCAAGTAAATGGAAGAGATATGATTAGCTTAGATAAAAAAATTTCTCTGGAGTATGAATATGTTAAAAAAAAAAGTTTTTTCGTGGATTTTTTGATTATAATTAAGACTTTAAAAGTAATATTTAAACATAATGAAATTTCACACTAATTTTCTATAAAATTTATAAATAAAATGTTCCCAATCAAGGTAAGCAATCTAAACAAAAAATTAATTTTAATTTCTTCAGATTTAATAATTATTATCTTTTCTTTAAATATATCATTTTCATTAAGGTTAGAAAAAATTTATAACATTTGGGATATAGATATAAAAATTTATTTACTTTACATAATAGTTTTCTTTTCAGTTTTTTATGTTAAAAATATTTACCAAGTATTATTAAGATACTTTGATTATTTTTCAATAATCAAAGTTTTAAAATCAATTCTGATATGCTCCTTAATATTAATACCTCTAAATTTTTTACTATATGAGACGGTATATTTTCCAAGATCGATATCCTTTATAGCTCCTATTGTTATTGGCTTACTTATTTTATCTCATAGAGTTTTTATAAATTTTTTGATTAATTTAGATAAAAACAAAGAAAATAAAATCAATAATATTTTAATTTTTGGCATAAATGAAAATAGTATTAGTATAATAAATAACTTAAGAAATGTTCCAGGCTATGGAATAGTTAAGTCTTTAATTGATACATCCAATGAATATAAGAAAAGAGAACTAAACGGTATTAAAATTTCTAAAGTTGAAAATTTTTTGAAGATTATTGACAAAAAAAATATCACAGAAATTATAATAAGTTATAAAAGTTTAAATAAAAATCAGATTCAAAATCTGTATGACAATCTAAATGATAAAAATATTAGAATTAGAAATTTAGTTAATATAAAAAAAAATTTTTTTAAAGAAATCAATCGATCACTAGAAACAAATATTAATTTCTATGATATAATTAACAGACCAAAAATTGAAGTTGATAAAAAACTATTAAGCAAAAAAATATATAATAAAACTATTTTAGTAACTGGTGGAGGTGGTTCAATTGGAAGTGAACTTTGTGTGGAAATAATTAAACATAATCCGAAAAGAATATTTATTTTAGATATCTCTGAAATTAACCTGTACAATACAGCTTTAAAACTAAAAAAATACAATCAAAAAAAAATACAATTAGTTTTGGGTGACTGTAATAATCCTATGTTTTTGAAAAATTATTTTAATGATATTTTAATTGATGAAATTTATCACGCAGCAGCATATAAACATGTTAATTTTGGTGAAATTAATCCATATTCTATGGTTAATAATAATGTTTTTGGAACCAAAAGTATTCTTGATTTTTCAGTAAATAAAAAAATTAAAGATTTTGTTTTTATTAGTTCAGACAAAGCTGTGAATCCAGAGAGCATTTTGGGTTATACTAAAAAATTTGGGGAATACCTTGTTAGTCAATATTTTCATCAAAAATCAAAGAGTTATAAGGGCAATTTTACCATTGTTAGATTTGGAAATGTCATAGGCTCCAGTGGTTCTGTCTTGCCCCTTTTTTTAAAACAAGTACAAAATAATCAACCATTAACCGTAACCCACAAAAAAGTAAAAAGATATTTTATGTCAATTTCTGAAGCTGTTCAACTTGTTATAAACTCTTCGCACTTAAATAAAAATGGCCTAAAAATCTATGCATTAAATATGGGTTCACAAATTAATATATATGATATTGCAAAAAGAATTATCATTTTAAGTGGCCACACTTATAGAGGCTCTAAAAACTTAAAAGGTGATATTCCAATTAAAATTATTGGTATGAAGAAGGGAGAAAAAATTTCAGAAGAAATAAGTTTGGGTAAAAATCTAAAAAAAACTGATAATGTTAAAATTATGATTTGTGATGAAAAATTTCCTTTAGAAGATATCTTTCTTAGAATAAAAAAATTAGAAAAAACAATGAACTTAAAAATAATAAATAAAAAAGTATTAATACAAAACCTAAAATTTTAAAATTGTATTAGACATAGTTGCTAAAGCTCAACGTAATTAAGAACCTTATCTATTTTTTAAATATAAAATATCATAATTTCTTATTTTTTTTATATCTAAATTTTTATATAAAGGATAATGACCACATATTTTTTTTAAATACATACAGTAACCATTTATAGGAATAAGAATATCTTTATCCTTTAATTTTTGTACTTTAAAATTTGTCATCTCGTTAGAATTATCCATCGAATAGTATCTTGGCCAAGGATAGTTTACATAATCATTATTAGATTTAATAATTCTATATTGATTTTTTATAAAGATGACTGAAAAACCAATTATAAAAATGGTAATGACTAATTTATTCATTAGTTGATAGTCAATTTTTTTTCTGCTCATAAAATAAGCAGCACTAAGGGCAATTAATGTAATTATAGTAGAATATCCATATCTATATATGGGTGCTTTTAGAAACCAAAATAAAACATTAAATATAGCAAAAAGGATAAGATATTTCTCATATTTTTTTGTATTTAGCTTCTTATAGGTGTCAGATATTTTTTTTTGACTTTTTTTATTTAAGAATAGAATTATTAAAAACACAACAATTATATATGGTAGTAAAATCTTCAAGATTAGTTGTAAATGCGTTTTGCTCCATATTTTTAACCAATAAAAATTTTCTATAAATCTTAATTGGTCTATTTTGTCTTTTGTGGCTTGATTTAAAACAGACCATCCTTTGGCCCAAGCCTCAGAAGCAATTGATATTTGTTCAATTTTTTCCATACTAGTCCATGATAAAGATTCAAAGCATGTTACTTTTACTGGGTACAGCATACAACCCGTACTTAAAACATTATTAATAGCCCAGAAAAAAAAAAGAATTATAAGAAAATAAAGATTTTTTTCATAGATTATTTTTTTAAAATTAATTTTTGGTATATTGATAAAATTAAATATTAAAACTGAAATTAATAAAACTTTATTTTGAATAATAAATAAAGTTATTATTAAGTTGTTAATTATATTTGAACTATTCTTATCTTCTATATGTAATATTAACTCAGAAATTAGAAAATAAAATAGAAAGTGAGCTGGTGCATCATTGCCATATTCACCATACCTATTCATTTTATAAAAAATATAAATTAAGATAAAAAATAAAAAATAAAAATGAAAGTTAAATATTTTTTTTTTCACATAATTATATACTAGATAGCTAAAATTAATCATCACAGACACTGCAATAATTGCCTGCGCAAAGACTATTCCAAAGTCATCAAACAAGAAGTTAATTGATATAGCCGAGAAATATTGAATAATTGAGGTATGACCATATCTCTCATGTATATTAGATATTCCTAAATTAATTTTTTCTGCATTTAATATTCCAATAAAAGGTAAGTGATAAAGTCCTGCATCTGGTCTGTACACATGGCTCTCTGTTATCAAAATTGTTATTAATAAACTTTGTAGAGTTAAAAAAATAATAAAATTCTTGGTAAAATAAGATTTTCTTTTTTTAATCAAGATTATTAAGCTAAATATTAATATTATTGAGTTAGTGATTAGATTTAATGGAAAAAAAAAATGAATTGTTATTGCTAAAAAGCTTAAAATTACAGATCCAAATATTAATTGTTTTGAAAAACCATATAGATTTGACTCAAAATTTTGTATTAAAAAATATCCAAAAGGAGTAAATAAAATTAGTATTAATATGGAATAAAAAAAAATTTCAAACATATGACAGAACTTTCAATTATAATACCTGTATTTAATGAAAAAAATACCATTTTAAGTATAATTGATAAAATTAATAAATTGAACATCAATAAGCAAATTATAGTCGTTGATGACTTTTCTACAGATGGAACTAAAGAAATTTTAAAAAATAATAATAATAAGATGGGATTATTATTGTTTCATAATAAAAATTTGGGTAAGGGTGCGGCAATCCAGAGTGCTCAAAAATATATTAAGGGTCACTATACAATCATTCAGGATGCTGACTTAGAATATGACCCTAATGATTATTATCCGTTATTAGACTTTATTAAAAAAAACAATCTTAAGGTTCTTTATGGATCACGTGTTTTACCACAAGAATCTATAAATAAAAAAAGAGTACAAAATTTTAGTAATAGCTTTAGAATTTTTGGAAATTATCTATTAACATTAATCAACAACATAATAAATAAACAAAAACTTACTGATGCTCATACATGTTATAAGCTTTTTGACTCTAAACTTTTCAAGTCTATAAAACTTGAAGAACTTGGCTTTGCTTTTTGTCCAGAAATAACAACTAAACTTTCTAAAATGAATATAAAAATTAAAGAAATTCCAATTAATTATACGGGTAGGTCTTATAAAGAGGGAAAAAAAATCTCTACTATAGATGGTATAAAAGCCTTATTTGCAATTTTAAAATATAGATACATTAAATAAAAAACTCTTATTTAAGTATTTAGTTTAATAACTTATTTTATTAATCTTTATATAAAGTATTATAATTAAATTAAAATTATCACGTTTTAAAATATGACAAATAAAATTAATAAAAACTCCCTCATTTTTGTTGCTGGACACAATGGTCTTGTTGGTTCATCTATAATTAGAAGACTGAAATTTTATGGTTATAAAAAAATTATAACAAAAAAAAAGAAAGAATTAGATTTAAGAGATCAGAATATGGTTAATATTTTTTTTAAAAGAAACAAACCTGATGTGGTGATTAATGCAGCTGCAAAAGTTGGAGGAATATATGCCAATAATAAATATAAAGCAGATTTTATATATAATAATCTTTCTATTCAAACAAATATTATCCACGCGTCATATTTGAATAAGGTCAAACAGCTAATTTTTTTAGGATCAAGCTGCGCTTACCCTAGAAATGCTAAACAGCCAATAAAAGAATCTTATTTGTTAAATGGTGTGCTAGAGAAAACTAACGAGCCATACGCAATAGCAAAAATAGCAGGTATTAAGATGTGTGAAAGTTATAACTCTCAATATAAAACTAATTATAAATGTTTAATGCCATGTAATACATATGGGCCTAATGACAATTATAACCTATTAACGTCTCATTTTTATCCTGCTTTAATAGCCAAAATACATAATGCAAAAATTAAAAAAAAGAAAGCAATTGAACTTTGGGGAGATGGGAAGGCAAAAAGAGAATTAATGTATGTAGATGATTTAGCTGATGCATGTATATATTTTTTTAATAAAAAAACAAAAGAAACATTAATTAATGTTGGAAGTGGTGTAGAAAAATCAATTAATGATTTTGCTAAGTTTATAATGAAAAAACTAAATGCAAAAATTAAAATAAAATATGACAAATCAAAACCCAATGGTACGCCAAGAAAAATCATAGACTCTAGTATTGCGAATAAGTATGGTTGGAAATCTAAAACGGATCTTAATTCTGGTTTTGATAAAGTTTATAAAACTTATCTTAGCAAATTTTAATTTAGTTATTAAAATCTAATAATATAAAAAGATAAAAAAAATATTTTTTTCAAAAGATATATAAGAAATAGCTGATTTTGAAGACCGTTTTTATAATAAAAGTATATTTAGTATATTAAGTGTCATTTTTTTTTAGATCTAAAGAATGCATTCTTTTCCCAGGTAATAGTCCCACAAAACTATTTAATTCATCGTAAGATTTAAGTCCTTTTAAATTAGCTAAAGCAATTTTTGATTTGGCTACTCTAAAATCTAGCTTTTTTAATTCTTCTATCTTTTTAGGAATAACTATATTCCCCCTTATTAAATCTTTATTAGAAATAATAGTCTTGTATATAAAATCTTTAAAATTTTTGAAAAATCCATTTTTTTTATTATTCATTAATTCAATTTTTATTTTACTTCCTGATTTATCTGCAAAATATTTTAGAAGGTCTTCCCAATAAATTTGATCATTAGTTAGTGTATATAACCCAGGTTTTTCTTTGTTATCTAAAATATAAATTAATGCTTTTTTAATTGAGCTAATAAAAATTACCCACGCAGGTGTTTTTGGTATCTTAAAAGTATATCCATTTAAAATAAGTTTTTTCAAATTTTCACTTGAACGTTGATAATCACCATGCACATCAGCTAATCTAAGTAAATAAATATCAATTTTATTTTTCTTCCCTAATTTTAAAGAATATTTCTCCGCATATCTTTTATTAGCAGCATAAATGGAGCCAGGGAAAAAATAATTTTTCATATATTTTCTTTTTTCACTCAGCCCAAAAGCCATTTTAGTACTTGCAAATACAAATTTAGATTTTTTTTTCATGTTACCAATAATTAAATCAAGTCTGTTTTTGTATATTTCTTTGATTTCCTGAAGTGTTCCAGTATTAGGTGCGGTTAGATCAAAAATTAAATCAGCCTCAGATATATTTTGGATAATCATTTTATCTTCGAGGTTTCCCACAATATAATTGATTTTATTTTCTATAAAAAAAGAAGCAGAAACTAAAGTTCTGGCATAGAAAAGAAAATCGATACCATCTTTATTTTCTTTTACTTTTAAAGATAGCTCTTTACCAATTTGTCCAGTTGCACCAAATATAATTATCTTTTTATTTATCATAAAAGTGTTCAATTACCTGAGTTGTTAGTAAAAATTCATTAATAGACGTGTATGAAGTCTTTTTGTTTTTATAGGAATTGACAAATGTGTTCCAATAACTTGAGCCCTGAGAAAGAGAGTCATTTGGAAAATTTTCCATTACTGAATCCTCAATATAAAATTTTTGTGCACTATTATTAGTTATAGACAGCTTTGAATTATCATCGAATAAAAAAAGTTCTATCGTGCAATTATTAAATTTAAAATCGATTTTGTTGGTAGTATTTTCAAGTACTGTACATTTAAAGTTACATTTTATTTTATTATTAGAGTTATCAATAATATTAAACTCTCCTTCTCCATGTACATCTAATTCATCAACATATTTTACTTTTTTTGTAAAATTATCAATTTTTTTTGCTCCAGAAATAAATAATGCCGCATCTATCCAGTGAGACCCCGATTCTAGAAAAATACCACCTCCTGCCATTAGTTTATTGGATCTAAATCCACCGTAATTATAATGTATATCCCCAAAGTTTATTGAAATTGCATTAAGAGCCCCAAAAGTCTTGTTATCAATAATCTTTTTTAATGTTTGAACTATTCCTAAAGATCTTCTTTGATACCCAACTGTTAAAGCGTAATTTTCAAAATTTTTAGAAAAATCTAAATATTCTTTTAGATTTAATGCAAATGGTTTTTCAAAATAAATCCCAGATACCTTATTTTCTAATTTTTTAAATATTTTCATTCTTTGAAAGTAGGGTGCTGTTATTAATACAAGCTCAGGTATTTTTTTTTCTAAAGCATCGTCTAATTCATTAAAAAAAGGTATTTTTTTTTTACCACAAATATTGTTGACATCATTTTTAGTGTCACAAATCCAAGAAATATTTAAATCGTCTCTAGATAAAAGAATAGGTAAATGCATAACTAAAGTAACATTTCCAAGACCAATTATTCCAATATTTATCATTTACAGTACAGATACCATATAAAATATTATATTACAGTATATATACAGTATAAAATATTAAATTTATGAAAAAGAAAATACATATTGATTTAGAAAATTTTTATCTTATTTTACGTTTAGTTTATGTAAATAAAAAATGAGTTTTTTTTTTATCATTTGGGCAAATCCAAAATTTTACCAAACATTAATTTTTTTAGCCCAACACCTTTCAAAAAAGAATTGTAAAGTTTTTATTCTAGCTAGAAAACCTGAAAAACAAGATGATATTATTGAGGCAATAAATTTTGGAAAAAATACCAAAATTATATACAGCCCTAAACTTCCATTTTTTTGTTCAAATAGTATTAGCCTTTTTATATTTATATTTTTTTGTTTATTTCATTTCATTTTTAAGAAACCTAAAAAAATTATTTTCTTTAACAAGTCATCTCTTCTTTGCTTACCATTAATGAAAATTTTTAAAAAAACAGTTTTCATATACCATAATTTTGATTTTGAATTAATTCATAAGGTAAAAAGCTATAAACAAAAATTTTTACTGTTTTTAGAAATTCAACTATCTCATCTCTGTAAATATTTAATATTTCCATCTCAAGAAAGAGCCAATATATTTAAAAAAATTTCAAAAAATCGTAAGAGTTTTTTCTTTGAATTTAAAAATTGTTTTCCAAAGCTCTTTAAGCCAAAAAAATCAAATAAATTAACAAAACTGCTTAAAAATCATAACTTAAAAAAAAAAAAAATTATTTGTTATTTGGGATCAGTTGGGCCTGCTCATTTTCTTGAAGAAGTAATAGATAGCGTCATGCACATAAGTGATAGGTTTATTTTAATTATTGCTGGTTCTCCTATAAATAAATACCCAAAAAAACTAAGACGAAAAATTAATACATTAAACTTATCTAATAAAATTTATATTTTAGAAAATATAAAAAATAGTCTCTGGTTTGAAATTTTATACAAATCTTCTTTAGGGCTATGCTTTTATAAAAAAACCAATCTCAGTCACACTTCTATGGCTGGAACTTCTCAAAAATTTAATAATTATGTATTAGCTAATATTCCAATGATTGTAAATCATAATAAAGATTTTTTAAATTTTAAAAAAAAATTTGATATATTTGAGACTGTTGATCCCAAGTATCCAAAAAAAATTGCTAAGAAAATTAATTTTGTTTTAAAAAATAAAAAAGTTTATTCCAAACTTAAATCAAATTTAAAAGAGTCTTTTTTACAAGAATTAAATTTTGAAGAACAGTTTCAAAAAAGTTATAAAAAGTTTCTATGAATTGTTATAAAACTTTATTTCATCTTCAATCATAATCCTAATCAAACCCTCTAAATTAGTTTTTGCCTTCCATTTTAGTTTTCTTTCAGCTTTTGATTGATTTCCTCTTAGTATATTAACTTCTGATGGTCTAAAAAATTTAGAATTTATTTTTATAATAATTTTTTTACTATTGATATCAATGAGTCTTTCATTCAATCCTTTTCCAACCCATTTTGTTTTCAATTTAAGAAACTTAACTGCCTTGTTGATAAAATCTTTGATTGAGTATGTGTGTCCAGTTGAGATAACAAAATCTTCTGGATTTTTCTGTTGCAACATTAACCACATAGCTTCTACATACTCTTTAGCATAACCCCAGTCTCTTTTTGCATAAATATTTCCAAGTTCTAAGCATTTCAAATCTCCATTCAATATTTTGATCAACCCAATAATTATCTTTCTTGTTACAAACTCTTCACCTCTTAAAGGTGATTCATGATTAAAAAGAATACCTGATACAGCAAACATGTTGTAAGATTCTCTATAGTTTTTTGTTATATAATGAGCAAATACTTTTGAGATAGCATAAGGGCTCTGTGGGTTTAGCGGTGTTTTTTCACTCTGTCTTTTTTCTAAAATATCTCCAAACATTTCTGATGAAGATGCTTGGTAAAACTTAGTCTTAGGATTTATAGATCTTATAGATTCAAGTATCCTTAATGCTCCTAATCCTGTTATATTTGCAGTATTAAGAGGACTATTAAATGAAGTACCAACAAAAGATTGTGCAGCTAAGTTATAAACTTCATCAAATTTATATTTTTTGAAAATTCTATCAATCTCATAATTTTCTCCAATTTCCATCTCTTCAAAAATAATTTTATTTTCTATTCCAAGCCTTTTTAGTCGCCAATTTACTCCCCTAGCTGATCTTCTATCAGTACCTATAACTTTATAATTTTTTTTAATTAGTAGCTGAGCTAAGTAAGCACCATCTTGACCTGATAGACCTGTTATTAAAGCTGTTTTTTTCATATTTTTTTAATTCTTATATAAAACTTTTATTATTAATATAAGTAGTTTTTTACTATAACTTTACTTTACATACTAAATATTTATGAGTATAAGCCTCTTGCCTGGTAATTATTGCGAAAGGGCAATACCCGATCCCATTCCGAACTCGGAAGTC
>CEST01019347.1_pt1 | contig 17186 bp, 18 predicted proteins | sample 326921 | NCBI WGS metagenome assembly CEST01 (sample SAMEA2621509, study PRJEB7988) | marine metagenome | biome: marine biome (ENVO:00000447); feature: surface water layer (ENVO:00002042); material: "saline water (ENVO:00002010), including plankton (ENVO:xxxxxxxx)" | depth 5 m
TTTTATGATGAAAATTCACCATTCTATCCAAGATCACCATACGGTGTTGCAAAAATATATGGTTTTTGGATTACAAAAAACTACAGAGAGGCTTATAATATGTTTGCATGTAATGGAATTTTATTCAATCATGAATCCCCTAGAAGAGGAGAAACTTTTGTGACGCGTAAAATTACAAGAGCTACCTCCAGAATTGCTCTGGGGCTGCAGCAAACCTTTTATTTAGGAAATTTAGATGCCAAACGCGATTGGGGTCATGCCAAAGATTATGTACGAATGATGTGGATGATTTTGCAAGCAGAAGAACCTGAAGATTGGGTAATTGCTACAGGAAAGACCACCACAGTGAGAGAGTTCGTAAGAATGGCTTTTAAAGAAGTGGGTATTGAATTAGAATTTACAGGAGCTGGTGTCAATGAAAAAGCATCTGTTGTAAAATGTACGAATCCTTTGTATCAAATAGAATTAGGAAAAGAAATATTGTCTATAGATCCTGATTATTTTAGACCAACTGAAGTAGATTTATTAATTGGAGATCCTACCAAGGCAAAAGAAAAGTTAGGTTGGGTGCCTGAACGTGATTTGGCATCGTTGGTAAAAGATATGATGCAATCTGACTTAAGGTTGATGCAAAAAGTTCAGTATTTATCAAAAGGGGGGTATTACGATAGTTACAATGAATAATTATTAAAACACTCTATGTCCTTTAAAAAAAAATCTACTTCAAATACACGATACTTACTATTTGATAATTCAAATACAAGTTGGTTATTAATAGATAAAACTTTAAAAACACTCTCCTCTATAATTGTAGGTTTAATACTTGCAAGACATTATGGTCCTGAAGTATTTGGGAATTATAGTTATATTACTAGTATCATATTCATACTCGTCGCTATAAGTTCTTTAGGATTGGATGGTATTATTGTAAGAGAAACTAACAATAATGATTCTAATATTCAAAAAATTTTAGGAACATCTTTTTATTTAAAATTTTTTACTGGTTCGATTATATTAATAATTTTATCTTTTTTTATTTTAATTAATAACCACGGTGATTACCCATTACTCTTATTGATTTTTCTTTTAACACTACCCTTTTATGGCTTCAACATAGTTGATTTTTATTTTCAATCTATTTCATCATACAAGTATATAGCAAAGTTAAATTTATATTTGAATATATTTTCTCTTCTAGCTAAACTCATTATAATTAGCTATGATTTAAGTATAATTTTTATAGGTGTAAGTTTTATCGTTGATATATTATTTCAGAGTATTGTATTTTGTTATTTGCTAAGTAAAATTAAAAACATTAAGATTTCTGATTTTGTATTTGATTTACCAACTGCAAAAAAGTTATTAAAGGATTCTTATCCATTGATTTTTTCTTCCTTTTTCATTTCATTAAATTTGAAAATGGATCAAATTTTATTAGGAGAATTAACAGATAATTATAATTTGGGGTTGTATGCTTCTTCAGTTAGAATAAGCGAAGCATGGTATTTTATACCTGCAGCGCTAAGCAATGCTTTTATGCCCCAATTTATGAAAGCTAAAAGAATTAGTATAAATAGTTACAATAAAATTTTCCATTCAGCTTATAAGTTTATGTTAATTTTTTCTGTAACCGTAGCTATAATATTTTCATTATTTAGTTCCGATATGATTTATTTATTGTTCGGAAGTGAATATCTACCGGCTTCACCTGTGTTAAAAATACATGTTTGGTCTGGTGTTTTTGCATCGATGGGTTTTATTAATTCAAAATTTCAAATAATTGAAAATTATACTAAAATTTCATTGTATAGAAATATTTTCGGATTTTTTATAAACTTTGTTCTGAATTTACTTTTAATACCAATGTATGGAATATTTGGGTGCGCAATTGCAACATTAGTCGGAGTTTTTTGCTCAGCAATCATATTTGATTTATTCTACAAAGATTTAAGAAAACATTTAAAAATAAAATTATTAATTTATGGACAGTAATAAGGGCTTAAAAATAGGGTTATTAACATTTCATGATGGGATTAACTATGGAGGTTTTTTTCAAATGTATTCAACATATACTTTTTTTAAAGAAAAAGGTTATGATATTGAGGTTATCAACTATAAAAACATCAAACATCATATTAATGAAAAAAGATATTTATATACAAGTAATTTAAAGGGTTTAGGTACGACTCTAGCAAAAGAGTCTAAGTTTAAAAAGTGTCTGAATAATCTAAAAATAACGAAACGAGTATATTCACTTGATGAGGGATTTGTAGCTAAATATGATGCTATTATTGTTGGTGCAGATATTGTTTGGAATTATGAATGGAAATTTTTAGGGAGCATTAAAGCCTATGTCTTAGACAATATAAAACACCCTAATATAATTTCTTTCGTGCCTAGTTGTGGGTTTGTGGATTTAAAAAACTCTATACCAAACTATTTTGTTAATGGAGTTAAAAAGTTTAAACAGATTTCTGTAAGAGATGAACTAACACAAAGTGTAATTGAACAGTCTTTAGGCTATAAGCCAGAAATTTTACTTGACCCGACATTTATTATTAATTATGATTCAATAAAACTTCCGAAATTAAAAGAGAGAAATGAGAAAAAATATATTTTAATTTATAGTTTCATAAATAATACACTGCAGAGCAAGGAAATAATTAAACATGCAAAAATAAATAACCTTGAGATTATAGCAGTTGGGTATAAAATTGATTGGGCAGATAGAAATTTAAATGATATTGGTCCTTTCGAATGGTTAGATTTTTTTAAAAACGCTAATTTTATTTATACTAGTACTTTTCATGGAACATTATTTGCTCTGCATTATAAAAAGAATTTCTGTACACTAAATAATCCTAAAATTGAAAAGAAAATTAAAAATGTAATTGAAATCACGAAATTAAACAAGAGAATTTTAAATGAAAAAAGTCAAATTAAAAATTTATTTCATGAGGATATAAATTATTTAGAAGTTTCAAAATATTTAGAACCTGAGGTATTGAAAACTAAATCTTTTCTAAATAAAATTTTTCAATAATGTTAAAATTTTTCAAACCAAAGTTTCTAATTAGATATTACGATCATTCAAATAGACTTGTTAAATTACTATTGAATTATATTTATGATTTTAAAAATTATGTTAAGTATTCAGGAACTATTAAATCAAACTCTAAAGATATTCTAAAAGGAAAGATTATTATTCAATATCATGCTATCGAAAAAGGTATGTCACTTATGGATAGGAGAAGAAAGTTTGGATCAAAAAATTTAGAACTTTTAATTATTTATTTAAATAAATATGAACAACTTGACTCCTTTCTACCAGTTTGTCCAGTATATTTAAATGGTTTAGTAACTATTAATAAATTATTCCAATTTTTGGATCCTGTAGATGTTAAAGTAGAAGATCTCTCATTCTTTAATTCAAGAATAAAATATATAAATAATAAAAAACAGATTATTCAAGAGGTCTCTATAAATGAAATTAAAAAATTCAGTAATATAGATTATGAAAATTTTTTAAAATCAAGAAAATCTATTAGATATTTTACTGACAAAAACGTTGATCTAAATGTTCTACATCGCGGTATTGATATAGCTAGAAATACACCATCAGTTTGCAATAGACAAGGATGGAGAGTTAAAATTGTAGATGAACATTTAATTTCAAAATCTCTTGAGGCTCATAACGGAAATAGAGGGTTTGGACATTATATTAATAAATTATTAGTTATTACAATGGATACGTCTTATTTTGAGGGTGCTAATGAAAGAAATCAGATGTACATTGATGGAGGATTATTTTCTATAAATTTAATAAATTCATTTCATTCACTAGGTCTTGGTACAATTCCTCTTAATTGGTCTGCTGATAGACTTCAGGATAAAAAGTTGAAAAATATTTTGGAAATAAAAAACAAATATACAGTTATAATGCTTTTAGGTTTAGGTTACATGCCTGAAAATAATACAGTTCCAATTTCAGAAAAAATTAAACATACAGATATTTTAATTTAATGAAAATCATTCATCTTTGTAGTCATAAAAAAGGAGGAGCGTTTAATGTCGCAAATTCATTAAATGATTTCCTTATAGATTCCAAGATAGATAGCAAAATAGTCTCAAATGATAATCTACCTAAGTTAGGTGTATTTATTAATTATATATATTCCAGGTTGAATTTGAAATTTTATAACTTAGATAGAAATTATCAATTTTCCGTTGACTCTAGCTTAAAATTAAATTTAAGATATCTTAAAATGTTAAAACCTGATATAATTCATGTTCATTGGATTAATTCAGGATTATTACAAATATCTGAACTAATTAGTTTAGGTGTTCCAATAGTTTGGACATTACACGACCATTGGGCTTTAACAGGAGGTTGTCATATGTCTTTAGGTTGTGAAAGATATCATAAAGGTTGTGGTAAATGTTTAGCACTCAATTCAACCATCGAAAATGACTTATCCAGAAAAGAGTTAAATAACAAAAAAAAATACTATAATTTTATTAATTTTGTGGCTGTTAGTAAAATGTCTTATAATTTTGCCAAATCTAGGGGGGTGAAAAAAATTGAATTAATACAGAATAATCTAGATATTAGTTTTAAAACAAAAAAATTAAAAAAAAATAAACATATAGTATTTTGTGCAGTAAATGGGGATAAAGATTATAATAAAGGTTTTAATTTACTGCTCGAATCTATTGAGAAATTAGCTAATAAAGGCGATTACAAGCTAATTTTAATTGGTTTTAATTTTACAAAAAAAATAAATATTAAATATGAATCTTATAGTTATTTGAATGACAGAGATAAGTATTACCATATCTTATCCAATGCTATGATGTTAGTTGTCCCAAGCTTCGAAGAAACATTTAGTTTAGTAACTTTAGAGGCTTTAAAATTAAAAACACCCGTTATTTGCTACAAAAATGTAGGTGCTTCTGATTTTATTCAACATAAGGAAAACGGTTATATTTTTCATGATTATACTCCAGATTCATTACTTGAAGGTATAAAATATTTTATGCTCAATAAACCAAATTTTACTACTTTTGAGGAAGTAAGCACTAATGATACTTATCTTGATATGTACAAAAAAATAATCAATAATGAGTAATTATGAATTTGTATTATTGATATATTCTAATGTCTTTTTAGCAATAATATCTATTCTTTTTTCTTTCCTACTGTATTTTGTCATTTTTAAAAAAGATATTTATAGCATTTTTGATCCTTTATTTTTTTTTCTGTTTTTTTCATCAATTGGCTTTGCTACTGTCCTTTTTTTAGTTTTGAAAGAAAAAATTGGAGACTATGAAACTTTTCAATATTTTATAACACAATTTTCTTTTATTTTTGGATTCAAAATAATTAATAAAAAAGGAAGGATTTTAGAAAAAAAAATATCAAATTCAGAATATAATTTTGGTAATAAAATTTTACAAACTTTTTTAGTTATTCTAATCTTTAGTAAACTTTTTACTTTTTATATTGAGGGCTTTCCAATATTTTCAGAGAGCAGATTAAGCTATTTGTTTTCAGATAATATTTTTGTAAGAATTTCAAATAGAATTTATTCGACTTTAATTACACCTACAATAATTTTAATTTTTATTTATTTGTCATTAAAAATCCAAAAAAAACATATATTTTATCTTTTAATCCTTGTAATAATAACAATTTTAGAAGGTGCTAAAAGCTCTATTATTAATTTTATTATGCTAGGCTTTCTTGTTTCTATGGCATTGCATTTTAATTATCAAAAAAATCATCTTTACAATTATATTATAAAAAGAGGTATTAAGATTTTAATCTTCACAGTTTTATTAACCTCCCTAGTCATTTTATCATCCAATTCCAATCCTCTCCTTACTATATTTCATAGAATATCTGTAGCTGGAGACTCATTCTTTATGACCTATCCTAACAATGTACTCAGTGAAATTATACCACCAGTCGATAAAAATATATTTTTACAGTTATTTAAGGGTCCCTTAAATAACTTAAATATAATTAATACTGATCTTAAGCCATTAGGTTTTAAAATCATGGAATATCACACAGGTGCTATTGGAATTCAAAAAGGACCTATTATAAGACATAACATCATGGGATATGCTTACATGAACATAATTCAATCAAGTATTTACTCACTATCAGTAGGTTTGCTTTTAGGTGTTTCTAGAGCTAAAATTTTTAAACTTACCAGTGAAAAGCCAATTTCAATCTGTTTATATATCCTTTTATTTGTATTAACCTTAAGACTGCCTTCCGATTTTTACAGGTTCTTTAATTCGATTATAGATTTCTTAATAATTTTAGTACCATTAACTGCGATAATAGAAATAATTTATAGAAGAAAAAATGCGCTCAAATATTAAACTTTCTATTATAATTCCAACTTTCAATTCCGAAAAAGTAATCTTTAACTGTCTTAAAAGTCTAAATACAATTTCAAATTTAAATATTGAAATTTTATTTATTGACTCCGTTTCGAGTGACCGTACTGTCGAAATTATTAATCAATTTAACTTTACAAATAGTAAAGTATTTGTAAGTAAGGATTATGGAATTTATGATGCAATGAACAGAGGTGTTAAGTTTGCTAAAGGAGATTTTATTTACTTTTTAGGTTCTGATGACCTTATACTTAGCGATTTTACTCAATTATATAATAAGTTGAGTAGGATGGATACTATTTATTACTCGAATGTTTTAATAAACACCGATATTTATTTGGGAGAGTTTAATCTTAAGAAACTTTTAAAGTTCAATATTTCTCACCAATCTATAATCTATCCAAGAAATATATTAATTAATAATCCTTATGATTTAAAATACAAATACTTGGCAGATTATGTGTTAAATTTAAAGCTTTATTCATGTAATTATATTTTTAAATATTATCCATACACTATTGCAAAATACTCTGTAGATGGTGTATCCTCTCACAATATTGATCTTAATTTTAAAAAAGATCAATTTAAAATTATTTACAAATACTTCAAGTTTAAAGGATTACTCTTTAAAATTATCAATAAATTATGAAAAAAAAAATATTAGCAACTTATTTTCCGCAGTATTACTCTATAAAAATTAATAACGATAATTGGGGTGATGGTTTTACAGATTGGGATAATGTCAAAACTGCAAAAAGTCAATACGAATCGCACTACATGCCAAGAATTCCGCAGAATAATAACTATTATTCTCCTTTAGATGAAAATACACTTGATTGGCAGATAAAATTGGCAATTGATAGTGAAATAGACGGATTTAATTTCTATCATTATTGGTTTGATGGGGAATTAGTTTTGGAAAAACCTGTCAAAAAATTTAAGGAAATTAATACTAAATTACATTATTGTTTTACATGGGCTAATGAAAGTTGGACCAAACAATGGGACGGTAATCCAAAAATAATTGTAAGACAAAGTCATCTAAGCGATGAAAAGATCTGGAAGAAACATCTAAATTATTTAATTGATTATTTTAAAGATGATAATTATTTAAAAGTAAATAATAAGCCCATATTCACAATATATAGAGCTGAACTGATACCCAATATAGAATCACTTATGAAATTTTATAATGACTTTATTAAATTAAATACATCTTTCGATGGAATTTTTTGGATAGCATCTAAATCATATTCCTTTTTGGGTGAAAATAATGTGTTTAGTCATTTTGATAAAGTTGTACTATTTCAACCAAGAGATCTATTTAATAATCATTTTTTTAAAAAAACAAAAATAAAAAAAAGAACAGAATCAATTTTTCGAAGATTACCTTGGATATTCCAACATGGTTTAGCCTTCCTGAAATTTAAATCAGAATCTAGTAAGGTTTTTGATTATAGTGAATATTGTGATAAGCAGATTGAACTAATTAATGCAACTAATTCAGATCAAAATACTTTCCATTCTATAGCAGTAGATTGGGATAATACTGCTAGATATAAAGAGAGGTTCATTGGGTTTAAAAATTTCAATTTAGTTGATTATAAACGATTGCTTAAAGCTGCGATTTATAATGACGATAAGGATTTTTTATTTATTAACGCATGGAATGAGTGGGCTGAATCTGCATATTTAGAGCCAGATGAAAAGTTTGGTAATAAAAAGTTAGAAATTTTAAAAAATTTATTATAAGATGATAACCGGTTCTGTCGTTACATTTCACACATCAAAAAATGATCTGCAAAAAGTAATTGATTCTTTTTTGGGGGAAGAATTAGATCGTAGATTATTTGTCATAGATAATTCTTCAGATAATAGATTATCTGTAATATGTAATGATGATCGTATTCATTATATTTTCAATAGCAAAAATATAGGTTTTGGTGCTGCTCATAATGTAGCTTTTCAATTATCCTACAAATTAAATGTTGATTATCATATTACGCTAAATCCAGATATATCTTTTAATCCAGAAATAATTGATTTATTAATAACTAAAGCAAATTCTGATCAAAAAATTGGAATGATTATGCCTAAGATTATATATCCGGATGGAAAGACTCAATATTTATGTAAATTATTACCTACTCCATTTGATTTAATTTTGAGAAGGTTTTTTACATTTAAAAAAATTAAAACTATTTTAAATGAAAAATATGAGTTACGATTTACTTCCTATGAGCAGATTATGGAACCCCCAGTTTTGTCAGGTTGTTTTATGTTTCTGCGTTTAAAAACACTCAAACAAGTCTCTGGTTTTGATACTCGTTATTTTATGTATTTAGAAGATGTTGATTTGTGTCGAAAAATAGGAGAGCTCAGTAAGTTAGTTTATTATCCAGACTGTGAGGTGGTTCATAATTATGAGAAAGGATCTTACAGTAACCTAAAATTACTTAAATTTCATATTAAATCTGCAATAAAATATTTCAATAAATGGGGGTGGATTTTTGATAAAAAAAGAAAGGAAATAAACACTCGAACATTAAAACAGTTAAATTTTTAAATATATAAATAATGAAGGGAATCATATTAGCAGGAGGAAGTGGTACTAGATTGTACCCTATAACAAAGGGAGTGTCAAAGCAATTACTACCAGTGTATGACAAGCCCATGATTTATTACCCATTGTCAGTATTAATGTTGGCAGGAATAAAAGAAATATTAATTATTTCTACCCCAGAAGATTTGCCTAATTTTGAAAAATTATTAGGCTCGGGAGAGGATTTAGGTATATCCTTATCTTATAAAGTACAACCAAGCCCTGATGGTTTGGCACAGGCTTTTATAATTGGAGATGAGTTTATTGGTAATGATGATGTATGTTTAGTTTTGGGAGATAATATTTTTTATGGCTATGGTTTTTCGGAAACCTTAAGAAATGCTAGAAAAAATTTAAGCAATGGAAATTCAACTGTCTTTGGCTATTATGTAAATGATCCAGAGCGATATGGTGTTGCAGGTTTTGATAAAGACGGGAACGTAACTTCGATAGAAGAAAAGCCAAAGAATCCAAAATCTAATCATGCGGTAGTTGGGTTGTATTTTTACACCAATGATGTGGTACAAATTGCCAAAACAATTCAACCATCAGATCGTGGAGAATTAGAAATCACCACAGTAAATCAAGAGTATTTAAAACGAGAAAATTTAAAAGTGCAATTATTAGGCAGAGGTTTCGCATGGTTAGATACTGGCACACATGACTCTTTAATGGAAGCAGGACAATTTATTGAAACTATTGAAAAACGTCAAGGGTTAAAAGTTGCTTGTTTAGAAGAGATTGCTTTCTATATGAAGTATATTGATGTAAATCAATTAAGAAAATTAGCAGAACCTTTGCAAAAAAATGGTTATGGTAAATATTTATTAAAATTAGCAGAGAAAAATGAAGTTTATTAAAACTGAAATATCAGATGTATATATCATTGAACCTTCAGTTTTTGGAGATGATAGAGGGTATTTTTTAGAATCTTTTAATTTAGATAAATTTGAAGAAAATGTTTGTCCCATAAAATTTGTTCAGGATAATGAATCGAAGTCCTCGAAAGGAGTTTTAAGAGGCTTGCATTTTCAAAAACCACCATTTAATCAAGCGAAGTTGGTAAGATGTATCGAGGGCAAAGTAATGGATGTAGCAGTAGATATTAGAAAGGGGTCTCCAACGTATGGTAAACATGTGGCTGTAGAATTAACTGGAGAAAATAAAAGACAATTATTTGTTCCTAGAGGTTTTGCACACGGGTTTTCTGTTTTAAGTGAGAGCGCCGTTTTTGCTTATAAAGTAGACAACACCTATGCTCCAGAATCTGATGATGGAATTAGATATGATGATCAAGAGTTGAATATAGACTGGGGTTTAGGTACTGGTGAAATTCAATTATCAGCAAAAGATAAAAACTTACCATCCTTTAAGGATTTTGATTCCCCTTTTAAATTTTAAAGCAATGAACATATTAGTTACAGGGTCTAATGGACAATTAGGATCAGAAATAAAGGATTTAGTAGCAAACTACACCAATTTTAGTTTTTTTTTTAGAGACTTACCAGAATTAGATATTTGTAATGGTAATCAATTAGAAACCTTTTTTACAGAAAATAAAATACATACGGTTATAAATTGCGCGGCATATACGGCAGTAGACAAAGCTGAAGAGGATGAATTAATTGCTAAAAAAGTAAATGCGACAGGTGTTTTAAATCTTGTAAATGCATTAGAAAAAGTAGATGGTAAATTAATTCATATTTCTACAGATTACGTGTTTGATGGAAATAGTTTTATACCATACCAAGAGTTAGATGAAGTAGTCCCTATTGGTGTTTACGGAAATACAAAAAGAAGTGGAGAATTGGTTGTTATTAATTCTGATATTGATGCGATTGTAATTCGAACTTCTTGGTTGTATTCAGCATATGGGAATAATTTCGTAAAAACAATGTTAAGATTAGGGAATGAAAGGGATGAATTAGGAGTGATTTTTGACCAAGTGGGTACACCAACCAATGCATCTGATTTGGCAAAATCCTGTCTTGATATTCTTGTTTTTAGTAAAGAAGCTAATATAAATTCTAAAGGGAATCTGTATCATTTCTCTAATGAAGGTGTAGCTTCTTGGTATGATTTTTCAATAGCCATTATGGCTTTAGGTAAAGTAGATTGTCATGTAAAACCAATTGAAACAAAAGACTATCCCACACCCGCAAAAAGACCTCATTTTTCGGTTTTGAATAAATCAAAAATTAAAAATGATTTTGAAATTGATATCCCATATTGGAGAGATTCCTTAGCGAAATGTATTTTAAAATTAAATTAAATAAAAAAACATGAAAAAAAATATATTAATTACGGGAGGCGCTGGCTTTATTGGGTCTCATTTAGTGAGGTTATTAGTGAATAAATATCCTGAGTATCACATTGTAAATATGGATTTACTAACCTATGCAGGTAATTTGGAGAATTTAAAAGATATCGAATATAAAGAAAATTATACCTTTGTAAAATGCGATATATGTGATTTAAAGAAAGTATCACAAATTTTTGAAGAGTATAATATAGATTCAGTAATTCACTTAGCGGCGGAGTCTCATGTAGATCGTTCTATTGAAGATCCATTTTCATTTGCCCAAACCAATGTTATGGGGACACTTAGTTTATTACAAGCGGCAAAAGCATATTGGAGTGAAAACTTTACAAATAAATTATTTTATCATGTTTCAACAGATGAGGTTTATGGTTCACTTGGAGAAGAAGGCTTTTTTACAGAAGAAACAGCTTATGACCCGCATTCTCCGTATTCTGCTTCCAAAGCATCTTCAGATCATTTTGTAAGGGCTTTTGCTGACACCTACGGTTTACCTGTAGTGATATCGAATTGTTCTAATAATTATGGTTCATATCAGTTTCCAGAGAAATTAATTCCTTTATTCATCAATAATATTGTCAATAATAAACCGCTACCTGTTTATGGAAAAGGGGAAAATGTTCGAGATTGGTTGTTTGTAAACGATCATGCAAGAGCTATTGATGTGATATTTCACAAAGGGAAATTAGGAGACACCTATAATATTGGTGGTTTTAATGAATGGAAAAATATCGACTTGATAAAAGTGATGATTAAAACAGTAGATCGATTACTTAGAAGAGAAGAAGGAGCTTCTGATAAGTTAATAACCTACGTAACGGATAGAGCTGGCCATGACCTTCGTTATGCAATTGATTCAACAAAACTGAAAGATGAATTAGGATGGGAGCCTTCTTTACAATTTGAAGAAGGAATACAAAAAACAGTTGCTTGGTATATAGATAATAGTGAATGGGTGGTACGAGTAACTTCGGGTGATTATCAGGAGTATTATAAAAAAACATACAATAAATAGAGATTTGTTTTAATAAAACAAAAAAAATAGGATAATTTAATTTTTTTTACCATTTATTATAAAAAATAAAACAATTAATAATGTTATTTAACTCTTTTGACTTTGCGATATTTCTTCCTATAGTGTTTTTTTTATATTGGTTTATTTGCCAAAAAAATCTAAAATTACAAAATGCTTTAATAGTTTGTTCTAGTTATGTTTTTTATGGCTGGTGGGACTGGAGGTTTCTGTCTTTAATTTTATTTAGTACAGTAGTTGACTATACTATTGGACAGAGGTTAAGAAATGAAGAACAACAAACTAAAAAGAAAGTGTTACTATGGTCGAGTATTATTGTAAACCTCGGGTTTTTAGGGTTCTTTAAATATTATAACTTCTTTTTAGAAAACTTTGTTGATGCCTTTAGTCTCTTTGGAATGCAGATTAATGCTAATAGTCTTAACATTATTCTCCCTGTAGGGGTTAGTTTTTATACTTTCCAAACTTTGAGCTATACTATTGATGTTTACAGAAAAAAACTAGAGCCTACAAAAGACTTTATCGCCTTCTCAGCATTTGTATGTTTCTTTCCTCAATTGGTAGCAGGACCTATTGAAAGAGCAACAAACCTTCTTCCTCAGTTTTATAAAAAAAGAACTTTTGAATACCATAAAGCTATCGATGGTATGCGTCAGATATTATTCGGGTTATTTAAAAAAGTAGTTATTGCCGATAATTGTGCTGAATATGCAAATCAGATATTTAATAACTCAGCTGATATGAATGGAAGTACTTTAGTGCTCGGTGCTATATTCTTTACATTTCAAATTTATTGTGACTTCTCAGGTTATTCGGACATAGCTATTGGAATATCTAGACTCTTTGGCTTTGATCTAAAACAAAATTTTGCAACCCCTTACTTTTCAAGAGATATTGCTGAGTTTTGGAGACGTTGGCATATCTCTTTAAGTACCTGGTTTAGAGACTACTTATATATACCTCTTGGTGGGAGTAGAGGTGGGACCTGGATGAAAGTGAGAAATACTTTTGTAATATTCTTAATAAGTGGCTTTTGGCACGGAGCTAATTGGACTTTTATTATTTGGGGAGCATTAAATGCTATATATTTTCTTCCACTACTTTTGTCAAATAATAATAGGAAGAATTTAGGAATAGTCGCAGAAGGTAAATTAGTTCCCTCCTTTAGAGATTTGATATCGATGGTTTCTACATTTACTTTAACAGCGTTAGCTTGGATTTTTTTTAGGGCAGAAAATATTCAACATGCTATTAATTATTTATCAATTATATTTTCAAAATCCTTATTTACAGTTCCATACTACACCGGTATGGAAAAGACAATGCTCTTAATATTATTTTTTGTTGTTATAGAATGGGTTGGCAGAAAAGATAGTTTTGCAATTGAAAGTTTAAAAAACATTTTTAATCCAATTATTCGTTGGTCAATCTATATTACCCTAGTTATAATTATTGTTTTATACAAAGGAGAAGAATCAGAATTCATTTACTTTCAATTTTAATATGAAAAAATTTATACTTAAAATCATATCATTTGTTTTATTATTTTTAACAATATTGTTAATATGTTTCGTATTGCCTGCTACCCCAAGAGCTTCAAAATCTTTATTATTTTCCAATGTAAAAAAAGATAGCCTTTTAAAGAATATAGTTAGCCCAAGAATAATTTTAGTTGGTGGATCTAATTTAAGTTTTGGAATTGATAGTAAAACAATAAAGGATAGTTTAAATATAAATCCAATAAACACAGCTATTCACGCAAATATTGGATTGCAATATATGATGGATAATACTGTTAAACATATAAAGGAAGGTGATATTGTTTTACTCTCACCTGAATATAATCATTTTTATGGAAGTTATGTTTATGGAAGTAATGAATTACTTAGGATAGTTACTCAAGTTAATTTTTTAGATTTTTTTAAATTAACAAAAAAACAAATTTTATCGGTATATAAATATATTCCAAAATATTCTCTCTCAAAGTTAAATCCACTAGAATACATAGGTTTCAGAGAACATGATATTTATTCTGTAAATTCTTTTAATGAATATGGTGATGTTTATACCCATTGGAGCATGAAGCAACGTGTATTTCCTTCTGCCAATAAAATTAAAAAAAGATATAATCCCAATACGATTAAACTCATAAATGATTTTAGAATTGAATTAGGTAAAAAAGGAGCAAATTTATTTATATCATATCCATGTTATCAAGCAAGTTCATTTGATAAAAATATTAAGCAAATTAAAAAAATTCAAAAAGAATTAAAAAAGAATAATTTTAAAATTCTTGGTACACCTGAAAGATATAGAATTGATGATAGTTTGATGTTCAATACTCCTTATCATTTGCTTAAAAAAGGTGTAAACTTAAGGACTAAATTATTAATAGAGGATCTAAAAACTAATTATATTATTAATTAATAATATTGTCAATAATAAACCGCTACCTATGTATGGAAAAGGAGAAAATCCACATGATTTTTATAAAAGAGTATTAGCTCCCTATAAAGGAGAATTAGAGATATGGTATCATTCACATTGCTCTGTATTCTTAGATTCTCAATTAATCTTTATAACGACTTGGGCTATAGTTGCACCAGAAACAAGACTTTCCAATGCGTAATTTCTATTAGAAATTACGCATTGGAAAGATAAAATAAAATTTATTAAAAAAAAATGATTATTTTTAATCCTAATTACTAAAATAAATAAAAATGAAAAATCGTTTCAACTATCTAATTGATAAGATCAAAACAACAGAACTAGAATCTCACCCTTTTGAATTTCTTTACATTAAAGATTTCTTAAATTCAGACGATTTTAATGAAATACTAAGTCTAGATGTAATAAATGTCAGAGGAGATGATTTTAATAATTTATATAATAATCTTATTCAATTAGAATATAAACACCAACCGCATCCAGGCACATTTCAAGACATAAAGAAATATATACAATGGAGAGATAAAAGCAATCATATTAATTCGGATATACAAGGTACACGAGGTGCAGAATTGGTTGAGGCTGGGGGTTTTGCTTTAAGATTAAATAGAAAGCCAAAAATAATTCAGGATTTAGTCGATATACTTTGCTCTAAAGAAATGGAGAATGCTTTTAGAGAAAAATTTAATTTAGATGACGAAGAGTTACGTAATGATTCTGGATTGCATAAATATTTTAATGGTTATGAAATATCTCCACATCCAGATACTAGAGAAAAAGCTCTGACTTATATGCTCAATCTGAATCCAGATCCTGATTCTCATAATAAAGACTATCATACTAGATTTCTTAAATTTAAAGAAGCTTATAAATATGTATCCTCGGTTTGGAATAGCAATCCTGAAATTCAAAGACCTTGGGTTCCATGGAGTTGGTGTGAAACAGAAGTTATACAAACTGCTAATAACTCAATAACAATATTTTCTCCAAATAACAAATCGCTTCATGCTGTTAAAGCTGATTATGATGACCTAGAGTATCAGCGCACACAGATTTATGGTAATTATTGGTACAAATCAATAAAGGCTCCATTAAATGCTACAACTTATAATGATTTTGATTTTAAATCTAAAGTGATAAGTAATCAAAAAAAGTACGACTCTTTATCCCAGAAAATTTACAGAAAATTTAGAGAAAAAATAAATTTTTAGAAGTTCTAGATCTAAACACCTTAAGAATTGGGGGGAAATTTAGTCCGAAAATACTCATAATAAAACCCAATGCTCGCTTGTCTTGGCAATATTACAAAAGGCGTACAGAAATTAGGCAAGTATAAAATAGGTTGCGGGGATTATTAGAAGTGATTCTGACGTTGGAAATTAGATAAAAGTATTTGTTGAAGGAGATCAAATTGTTTTAGAACAAGGATACCTGCACCGTTTAATAGGGTTAGATGATAATCGGGTGTTGGCGATAGATCTGGCAACATACCGATGCTAATGATCCTTCAGATGAAGACGATTTTATAAGATAAAAAAGTACAATATGAGTAAGAAAAAAGGAATGATAGTATCAGGATATTTTAATCCCATACATAAGGGTCATATTGAGTATTTTAAAAATGCCAAAGCGCTAGCTGATGAATTGTTTGTGATTGTAAATAACGATCACCAGAGCATTAAAAGGTTCTAAAAAATTTCAACAAGAACAAGAGCATGTTTTTATTGTTTCTAACATAAAATCTGTAGATTATTGTGTGTTGTCTATATACCAAGACAGAACCGTCTGTGAAACCATTGAAAAGATTGCCCTTGACTATGGTGCAACTCATGATTTGAGTTTTGCCAATGGAGGAGACCAAAATAACAACACCATTCCAGAAAGATCTATCTGTGATCAAATGGGAATTACTTTAGTGCTGGATTGGGTGCTAAAATACAGTCTAGTAGTTGGTTGCTTAAAAAGTAATTTTTTTTGATTACTTTTAGTTTAGAAACTAATTTTAATATATATGCCATTCAATCCATAATGAGCAAAAAATGCAGGAAAAAACTCCAAAAGAGGTCTTAGTAAAAATAAGGTCCCACCATTAATGATTGGATGGAATTACGCCGCGAAAAAGTGTCAATCTGCTATGAAACCAAGGAAAACTCACTAAAAAAGAACGCATAAAAGTCTTTATAACGCTCTTAAATTATATCTTCCCAAAAACAAATTTGTGCGATTTCAATTTAGAAATACAAATCCGTACAGAGTATTTAAAAAGAAAAAAAAGATATTTGAATCGTATTAAATAAGACAATAAGCCCAATATAAAATACCTTTGGAAAACAATATACCAGCGGTAGCTGTAAAAAAATGCCCTTGCGAAA
>CEST01083327.1_pt1 | contig 17106 bp, 17 predicted proteins | sample 326921 | NCBI WGS metagenome assembly CEST01 (sample SAMEA2621509, study PRJEB7988) | marine metagenome | biome: marine biome (ENVO:00000447); feature: surface water layer (ENVO:00002042); material: "saline water (ENVO:00002010), including plankton (ENVO:xxxxxxxx)" | depth 5 m
AAAAACAAAGGAAACAAAATTGTTAATCATGACCTATTGGCAAACGATCACTCACCCTGCTATTGTTTTTCCTGAGTAAAGTAAATGCAAAATAAGCAGTAGTTCCAAAGTAAAGAACCCCAAAAGCCATCATCAATAAACCCCGAGGATAAAACACATCAAGATCTATGATGTCTGAAAAAACAGCCAACACCATATACACACAAAGTAGCATAAAGACCAGAGAAAGAATAATACCAAAGGTTTTATTTTTAAAACGAAGTTGAGAAACCAATAATGCTAACAATGAAATAGCTGCAGGATTAACGAGGGTTGCAGATAACACCCAATAGATAAGTACAGAAAAAATCAAGAAGATTTCTGGATACCATTTTGAGATTGATTTTGCTATTAAATACATATTTGATTTACAACTTACAACAGTAAGATGAGAACTTTAAAAAAAGGTTGCTTGTAAATTAGAATAAATATTAAATTATTTTCTAATCAATGGGCGTATTAAATCTTCTAGGCCGTTGAGCTTGATTTCATACATTTCCTGCAATAGATTCCCAAGAGTACCTTGAGGAAATCCTTTCTGCTTAAACCACACATAATAGGGTTCTGGAATATTAACTAAGTATCGATCTTTATACTTACCAAAAGGCATTTTGTAATTTGCCAATCGCACCAAATGATCTTTCGGAGAGAGCGGGCTTTTTTTTCCAGACACCATAGGTTTTACATTGTTATTTAACAATACCGTTTATTAAAATTCTTTAAAATGTTATCTGTCTCTTATCAAACAAAACTCTTTATCAAACAACAACAAACAAGAGCTTTTTAGCATTACTAGTCTTAAGAGTTTCTTACATAGATAAGCTAAACTCTATTTAAAGTTGAGACACTACCTATCCCCAATTAAAGGTGATTTTTTTTACAATATCTGGATGTAAACTATGATGAACAGGGCAGGTATTTCCTGTGTTTTCTAATATTTTACGTGTCTTAGCATCTAGCTTTGATGGAAATTCTAGTAGTACCTCAATTTTTGAAATTCTTCTTGGATTACTCTCCATGGTTTTAGTAACTATTGCAGTTGCTCCATCGATATTAACTCCAATCATAGTGCCTGCTTTTATACCCATAACAGTAAGCATACAACTCGCCAATCCAGCAGCAATAGTATCTGTAGGAGAAAAGGCCTCACCTTTTCCATTATTGTCTGTAGGGGCATCTGTGATAAAAGTGTTTCCAGATGAAAGGTGTTCGCAGGATGTTCTTAAGTTTCCTTGGTATGTGATTTTGGCTGTGCTCATTATTCTAAAACTTGAAATTGAAGGTCCTCTTGATATTTAATAATATAAAAAGCGTTGTTTTGATATCCAGAAAAAAGGGTTTTTGAATACCTAAATTTATTCTCTATGTACTCTGTCTCAAAATCTTCTTCAGAGGCTTTATACATATCGTCTGCACTAGCAAGCCTTAATAAAACATCATATGTTAAATCAAAACCACGAACGGCAAAACGGTTTGGAAGCACACCATAGGTGTTTTTATAACTAATCAAAAATGCATTTTCATCTTTATAATTATAGCTTTTATTAACAGATGGAAACGTAAAATTCAATTTTGCCAAATGTAAATTAGACACGTCATGGTAATCAAAGGCAATGTTTTTATCTAAACTAAACAAGCGTATCTCGTAATCTAAAGGCTCTTGATCCTCTTCTAAATCTGGATCTATAAAAGGCAAACCATTTAAAACTCCCACGACGTTGCTTATTATAATAGGATCTGTAGACTCAAGAATAACCCAGTTTTCTTTTGTTTCATCTATTTGGGCTTGAACATCTTCTACCACTAAAAATCCTTCTTCACGCAAAGAAACTGTTCTTGCCTGCGGAATGGCTGCCATAATTTTATCATGTTGCGCTTCCTTATTGCTGTCTGTGATGATAATAACATTTTTTCCAGATACTTTAGAAACTATATAATCAAGCATTCCATCTTCTAGCATTGCATCACTAGGCAAGCTTTGAAAAATATTGCTAGAAACCTTAATCTCTTTGTTACTCAAAGGAGAAAAAATTGGCACATTATTATGCTTCATAATCGCAGCTGCCACTTCAATGTTTTTTTGACCAAGTGGACCTATAACCGCATCAAAGACATCAAAATCGTTCGTGTTAACAATATAATCCACCTTGCTGTTACTATACTCTGTATCAAACACCTCTAGCCTTAGATCGATTCCTTTATCTTTAGCAAATTCTGTAGCCATTAAAATGCCACTATAAAAATCTAGCGACAATGACATCAATCTATTTTTCTTTATTTCATTAATCTTTACCTCTAAAGAATCTGAGGTTATTTTATTTAATCGAAAGGGCAATAGCACAGCAACACGTTTCAATGATGTATTAATGATTGCATTTTCCAAATCCCTCTTTGTTGCGCCTTCTTCCATAACTCCAAAATCAAGCTTTGGAATCTGTAAAATCATACCCTCTTTTAAACCATCTTTAGCATATGGGTTTAAAGCAATGATTTGTTCTTTATCTATAGTGGTTTTTACTTTTAATCTAAAAAACCCTTCTTTTGGTTGTACCTCATAAAACATAAATCCTGCTTGTGGAACCGCAGTTTCTGTAAATGATTTTATTGGCACATTAATGATAGCTCCTTGTGGAAAGCCACCCCCTAATTGTGGATTAATTTGCTGTAACTGTTGTAGGGTAATTCCATACATTCTAGCAATACCATATCTTGTTTCTTTTGGGTTTATGGTATGTTTTGCAAGTTTTGAAACATCTCCCATAATATACTTAGGGTCTATAGAAACTATAGCTAGAGGTTCTGTAATTTTTAAATGCAAAGGGATCTGTAGTTTTTCACCTTTCTTTAATTGACGTACATATAATTGTTTATTGAAGCGCTTAATATTCTCAATAGAGACTGTGTGTTTTTGAGAAATACTAAATAACGTTTCTTTGCGTCTTACTTTGTGTTTTAAAAAAATAGGATGTTTTTCAGTGTTTATAGTAGCCTTCCTGTTTGGAATCACTAAAACCGTATACCGTTGTAGCGTTTTTTGTATGGTCGGGTTTAATTCTTTTATAGCCGTCTCAGAGACCCCATATATAATGGCTATTTGAGATAAGGTTTCCTTGTTTTGAACCGTATGAGTTTTATAATCTTTTTGCGCCACAGCCAAAGAGCTAACAAAAAAAATACACACCATACAAAAAGACATTAGGTACTTCATATTTGTGTTTTTATGAATTCTGCTGAAATTTTAAAAACATAAAACCGCAGCAAAAACCCAATATAAATATAATTAAAATAACGTAAAAACGTTCTATACCGTGTTATTACAAAACCAATGCCAAGTATATAACATCTTAAAGGAAATAAATATCTACTAAGTTTTTAAAAAAAGATTACTCCCATTCAATAGTTGCTGGTGGTTTACTGCTTATATCATAGACCACTCTATTAACACCTTTTACTCTGTTTATAATATTGTTACTCGTTTCTTGCAAGAACTTATATGGTAAATCTACCCAGTCTGCAGTCATACCATCTGTGCTCTCTACGGCACGAAGGGCAACCACTTTCTCATAGGTTCTCTCATCTCCCATAACTCCTACACTATTTACTGGCAATAACATAGCTCCTGCTTGCCATACTTTATCATACAAGTCCCATTTTCGTAGACCGTCTATAAAAATATGATCTACTTCTTGTAAAACACGCACTTTTTCTGGAGTAACATCTCCTAAAATACGAATAGCCAAACCAGGACCAGGAAATGGGTGTCGTCCTAATAGTTTTGGATCAATACCCATTTGAGCACCTATACGACGTACCTCATCTTTAAATAACATGCGAAGTGGTTCTACAATCTTTAGTTTCATATAATCTGGCAAACCACCTACGTTATGATGTGACTTAATAGTTACAGAAGGCCCATTAACAGAAACACTTTCTATAACATCAGGATAAATAGTTCCTTGAGCCAGATACACTACATCTTTAATTGCAGTTGCCTGGTCATCAAATACATCAATAAAAGTTCCGCCAATGGCTTTACGTTTTTCTTCTGGATCAGACTTGTCTTTTAAAGCCTTCATAAATCGATCTGCAGAATCTACTCCTTTCACATTAAGACCCATGCCTTTGTATTGTTCAAGAACACTAGAAAACTCATCTTTACGCAACAAGCCGTTATTCACAAAAATACAATACAGATTTTCCCCAATTGCTTTGTGTAGTAAAATTGCTGCCACGGTAGAATCTACACCTCCACTTAAGCCTAGTACAACTTTGTCATTTCCAATTTTATCTTTTAGTTCTGCAACTTTAGTATCTACAAAAGCAGCAGGTGTCCAGCTAGGATCTACCCCCGCAATTTCAATTAAAAAATTATCTAATATTTGTTTTCCTTGCTGGGTATGATATACCTCTGGATGAAATTGAATAGCAAAAGTATCTTCACCTTCAATTCTATAGGCTGCGTTTGCAACATCATTTGTGCTGGCTAAACGCACTCCATTCTCCGGTAACTCGCTAATGGTATCACTATGGCTCATCCAAACCTGTGTGTTTTCTTTAACACCTGCAAACAAACAAGCTTGATCGTGTATGGTGGTTAAATTAGCGCGCCCATACTCCCGTATGTTTGATGGAGATACTTTACCTCCAAAAAAATGTGCTAAATATTGAGCTCCATAACAAACCCCTAACAAGGGTAAGATTCCTTTTATCTTTGAAAGATCTGGCTTAGGGGCCTGATCTGACCGAACCGATGAAGGGCTTCCAGATAAAATAACAGCTTTAAAAGTAGATAAATCTTGTGGTACTTTGTTATAAGGATGTATTTCGCAGTAGATGTTTAATTCTCTTACACGTCTAGCAATTAGCTGCGTGTATTGAGATCCAAAATCAAGAATGAGGACGTTGTTTTGCATAAACAAAAATACCTCAAAAAAGTAATTTTGCTAGGACTAGCCAATAAAATTTCTTGTAAATTTTAACAAAGATGTAAACAAGTCTTTTTATGGTAGAGATATTACTGTAAAATCGGTGCCTAAGGGCTGTAACTTATCTTTAATTGTTGAAATCAAAGCAGGACCATATTCTAGATAAAATTCAGAAAAATTAGCATTACGCTCTTGTAAATTTCCGTTCGGAAAAATCATGGCGCGTAGAGCAATCAATCTATCTATTTGATTATTGTGCTTTCTTTTTTGAGCCTTTAGCAATCTTTTCTCAAGATTGTTCAAGCCGTTGAGTTGTTTTTTTTCTTGAGCTGCTACAGCTCCCAAAAAAGAGGCATCTGTTTGTTTTGCTTGGATATACAATGATTTAAACTGTTTTTTTAAATAGATGCGTTGTGATGAAAAATCAATAGTTATTTCTGAAATCTTATGGGTAAACCAAACGCTAAGATCATCTTCATTTTTAAAGATATCCTCCAATGAAACATCAAGCTTTTTTAATTTTTCTTCTACTTTTTTAGACACCAAAACAGCACTGTTTCTCAACAACAAAACAGGAAATGGAACAGACACTGCACTAAAAAAGGCTTTTAATTGAAACCAATACGCTATTTCACCACCACCACCAACATAACACAGGTTGGGCAATATTACTTCTTGGTATAAAGGGCGCAGCAATGCATTAGGAGAAAACTGCTCGGGATGGTTTTCTAATGCTTGTTTTATTTTAGTTTCTGTAAATACTATCTCCGTATTGTTTACAAAAAATTGACCGTCTTTTTCAATAATTCGTTCCCGCAAACCATCTTTGATATAAAACACATTTATCTCCCGAGGATTTACTTGCTGGGCATATCCAGCAGCTACCAACTTTTGGCTAGACTTAGTAATTTCTTGAAAGCCTGTTTTATGAAACAACTCTTGCTCCACATAGGGAGCAAACTGCTTTTTTAACACATAATCATCTCCATCTATAACTACGACACCATAAGAACTAAAAAGTTCATTGGTAATAAACCGTGTAGCTTGGGCTAAATTATCATGCTGGGTATAAGCTTTTTTAAATAGGTCTATTAAATAAAGACCATCTGTTGTTTGTCCAAATTCTTTTTCAAGAACCGCAACCAGCTCTTGTGTTGATTGAGTAGAAATTCTACCAACAGGACCTCCCTTTGGACCATCCCAATGTATTTTTTTATCCTTAAAATTAAAGAAATTAATTTCTTCCAAATCATGATCCTCTGTCGCCATCCAAAAAACAGGCACAAAAGTATATTCTGGGGAAGCTAAGGCTAGTTCTTCGGTCAAGTTAATGATCGATAATATCTTATACACATAATATAGGGGGCCAGAAAATAAATTGAGCTGATGCCCTGTTGTAATGGTAAATGCAGTGTCTTTTGCTAATGCTGTAATATTTTTTTGAGTCGCTTCAGAGACAGCAATATCTTTATATTGTTGCTTTAATTGTGTTACCAGGGTGTTTCTTGACACCTGGCTGAAACTCTTTTGTTTTTCAACTACTTGTTGTTTGAGTGACTCAATAGATGGAAATCTTCCGTAGAAAGGATGCAGTGATGGATTTTCCTCGAGATAATCACACATTGTGTTTGAGAAATAACCTGTCTTTGAATACGGAATCTTTATTGTTGACATAAACATTAACTCTTAATCTTTCAAAAATACCCTTTAATTAGCAACAAACATTTCTGAAAGGATATTTTTAAAATAATTAACAAACAAACCAACACCGTAAAGCTCCTAAACTTTTTGATTAGCCACGTGTTTTATGAAAATTCAAAGTATATTAGCGTTTGAAATTTTAGAATTATATTGACTATGAAAAACTTGATAATCACTCTTTTACTTTTGGTTAGTATCACTGCAGAAGCACAACTACAATCTCCAAGTGAATTTTTAGGCTATACTATTGGAACCCAATTTACACGTCATGCAGATGTAGTAGACTATTTTGAACATGTAGCCTCAAACAGCAACATGGTTACTTATGATGCTTATGGTAAAACCAATGAGGGACGCACACTAACCTATGCCGTTGTCTCTAGCGCGGCAAATATTGTTAATGTTGCCCAAATACGGGAAGATAACCTAAAAAACACGGGGATCATACCAGGTACTGTAAACCCAAAAAAAGCGATTGTTTGGCTTAGTTATAATGTACACGGTAATGAGGCCTCTAGCACTGAGGCAGCAATGACAACAGTCTATGATTTAGTTACTAAAAGACAAGAATGGCTTGAAAATACGGTAGTTATTATAGATCCTTGTGTAAATCCAGATGGTCGTGATCGGTATGCAAATTGGTACAATCAAGTAAAATCTACACCTTATAATCCAGCACAAGATGCTGCTGAACACAATGAACCTTGGCCAGGAGGAAGACCAAACCATTATTTGTTTGATTTAAACCGAGATTGGGCATGGGCAACACAAGTAGAAACCCAAGAACGCTTAAAAATTTACAATAAGTGGATGCCTCACATTCATGTAGACTTTCATGAACAGGGTATTAATGAACCGTATTACTTTGCACCAGCTGCAGAACCTTTTCATGAAATTATAAGTGATTTTCAACGTGATTTCCAAACACAAATTGGTAAAAATCACGCCAAGTATTTTGACCAACAAGGGTGGTTGTTTTTTACACGTGAGCGGTTTGATTTATTATACCCAAGTTATGGAGACACCTATCCAACATTCATGGGTGCAATTGGTATGACCTATGAGCAGGCCGGCCACGGTCGGGCAGGACTAGGAATAAATACAGATGAAGGCTATGAACTTACCCTTGTAGACCGTGTGGCGCACCATACCACAACAGGACTTTCTACAGTTGAAATGGGAAGTAAAAATGCGGCACAATTAAATACTGAGTTTAAAAAATTCTTCAATAACAATGATTTAAAATACAAAAGCTATGTCATGCAGGGGCACCCAGATAAAATAGCTTTATTAACTCAATTACTCGACAAACATGAAATTGATTATGGATACGGCACAAATGGCGGTGTATCTGGCTATAACTATACCACCGCAAGTAACGGCTCTATAAATACTGATGGCGCCTTAGTTGTTAGCACAAACCAACCTAAAGGAAAAATGATTAAAGTATTGTTTGAGCCTAAAGCAAGCTTGAGCGATCCACTTACTTATGACATCACTGCCTGGAGTATTCCGTATGCATATGGTCTAGAAACTATAGCTTCAAAGCGCATAGTTGCAGTAAGCAAGACAAAAACAAGCACAAACTTCTTAAACAAAAATACAGATGCTGCAGGTTTTATAGCCTCTTGGAATAGCATGAAAGATGCTAGTTTTTTAGCAGATTTATTACAAAATAACATTAATGTACGCTTTACAGAGAAAAAACTACGTTTTGCAGCACAAGACTTTGACAGAGGTAGTTTAGTTATTACTAAAAGTGATAATAAAAGTAACCAAAAATTTTACCAGACATTAAACATGCTTGCAAACAAACACAAGCGTACTTTATTTGCTTCAAACACCACTTTTGGAGACACCAGGACCGATATGGGATCGCCAGACATTAAGATGATTACCGCTCCTAAAATAGCACTGTTAAAAGGAGAGGGTGTTTCTTCTTTAAGTTATGGAGCTGCTTGGCACTTCTTTGAGACACAATTACAATACCCTGTAACACATATAAACCTTAGAAACATATCCATGTCTAAACTAGCCAAGTATAATGTTTTAGTGTTACCAGAAGGAAGTTACGGCAAATTATTAAGCGAAGAGAATATCAAAGAGATGAAAAAATGGATACACAAGGGTGGAAAAATAATTGCCGTTGGAAATGCGGGAAGAAGCTTTTTAGACAAAAAAGGGTTTGGCTTAAAAGACAATAAAGATGATGAGGATGAAAAAGAAGATATAGAAAAAGGAAACCTTACACCTTATGATCAACGTGAAAGAGAAAGTGTAACCAATTTTATCACTGGAAGTATTTACAAACTAACAATAGACGCTTCGCATCCTCTAGCATATGGATATACTAATACCTATTTTTCTCTAAAGCAAGGAAGTACCTCTTATCAATTAATGGAAGATGGCTACAACGTGGGGTATATTAATGGAGATGCAGAAAGTGTATCAGGCTTCTCTGGAGAAAAAGCAAAGGCAAAACTAAAAAACTCAATGGTATTTGGAGAAGCGACAATGGGCTCTGGAAGCATTGTATACCTTGTTGACGACGTACTCTTTAGATCTTTCTGGGAAAATGGAAAACTGTTTTTTGCCAATGCAATTTTCTTTGTAAACAACAATAGCTTCACGCTCTAAGGGTATTGAAAGTTCCAATTTTATAAAAAATTAGAATAAAAAAAAGGGGCTCTTATATAGCACTTTTTTTGTTGGTCAAGTTTCAATTTTTATTTTTCTCTTCAATCCACTTACTAAGGTATTTTGTAGCCTGTAAACTTTGGTGTTGAAGAATTTGCCCTATAAAATGTTCTTGTCGATGACGTGTTAAATTTGTTTTTAAAACAAGTAAGCGACTCATAAACTCTTTAGAAATAGGGATGCCATTATAACGCTCTTTAATAATAGAAAAACCTCTTTGAGTGCTTTGCTGCCACTTTATTTTATCTGTATATAATGCTACAGAAAGCTTTGTGATTTTTTCCGGAGAATCTGCAATTCCTCCAGCATCATAAAATCTACCATACATAGCCTCTGCTCCTAAGGAGGTTGTTACAGCGGGTATTCCATATGCCATAGCATCTAATAACTTCCCTTTTAAACCAGCACCAAACCGAATTGGCGCCAAGCAAACTCTTGCAGTGCTCATAGCATCTTTTACAGAGAGCGCCCAACCCTTTATAAAAAAACCCTCCTTTTCATTATGTAATTCTTTAATATGCTGGGGCGCATAGTTTCCGTAGACATACATCTTTGCATCGGGCAACTGTTTTTTAATGAGTGGCCAAATTTCTTTTTTTATATACAAAACACTATCTACATTAGGCCCGTGAAGTAAATTTCCAATAGTCATGAAATTAGCGCGATCTTCAAACAAAGGGAATAGATCGGGTTGTGGCATTTCAGTAATCATGAAAGGAAGATAACATATAATTCCTTGAGGAATATTAAAGGTATTTTTTAATAGCTCCATTTCAAATTCAGAAATAATTAAAGAAATATCGCACCTTAAAATACTTGCTATTTCTCTTTTTGAAGTATCCGTAAATAAATTTACATTCTTAGTATCTCCTGTATCTTTATACGCTTGCTGCCTTGCTCTCCTTAAAAAATGAAGATCTTCTGTGTCTAATACTCTCAATGCGGCAGGACAAAACTCAGCAACGCGCCAACCAAACTGTTCTTCTGTGATAAAGCGATCAAACAACACTATGCTTGGCCGTAAATCACTCACAAAAACATCAAAAGAAGGGTCGTTGAGCGTTAAATTTTCTGTGGGAATCGCTAGAGCAGTAAAATCAAGGCTTTTTTCTGAAATACTCGCGGTACTAGCAAAGGTGACAGCATACCCGTTTTTTTGAAACATCTCTATAAGCTGTAACATACGAGCTCCAGCCGCTGTAGTAGTAGGCTCTGGAAATGTATGACCAATAATTAATAGCGTATTCAAAACCTCTATTTATTTTATTTATGAGAACAGGGTTGGGCAGACACAAAAAGAGAGTTAAAATGTAGCATCCCTTTTTAAAGCTCAGACAGCTTCACTACAACTGTTTTAATTTCTGGTATATTATCATCTCCCAATAGTGTCATAGCAGCATATACAGAACCGTTTAAAAATTCTATTTGAGGAAATCCAGTAGCGCGTCCTCCCTTAGTTTTGGTAAGGGTTACGGTAGGACCTTTTTTTCCTGAACTTGATATTTTGGCTAATTGAACATAAGCCATATCTGCTTGATCCCGCTCCATCCAACAAACTATAGCTTCGGTACCATTAAGGACAATAACATCTAATCTACCTAATGTTTCTTGGGTATTTACCTGTATAGGCTCCCCAAATGACGCTCCATTATCATTAGAGAATATAAGCTGCACTTTGGGCGTTTGATTGGCAGCTGTAAACCAAGCAACAGCAACATTTTTTCCAAAAGCATCAACGGCAGGACCGTTAACTGGACATCCAGCTATTTTCCATCCATCTTGATAGACTGTTTTGGGAGCCGTCCAAGTATCATTATCTTGCCAGCGTACAATAGAAATATCTCTAATTTCTTCTTCAGTTCTGTCTCTATAGACCACTACAGGACCTTTAAGTGTCATAGCAGCACTTGTTTGGCAGCAATCACAAATACTATGATCTAGCTCGGTTGAGTTAACTACATTGCCTTGCAAATTAATCCTCGCGCCTCGAAGTGTCATAGCACCACGGCTAGAATGACTTCCGTTTTCATGATTAGTAAGTTCGCTCTCTAGTGTATTTCGCCCATCAAGCCAGGTAACAAAAAACTCATCTGTGTCATAGGCAGGAATCATAGAAACAAAACCATGCTCTGTTTTAGTACCATCTGTATGCAAAATAAGATTCTTTTTCCAAGTTGTGCTATCTCTATTTTTATAGTTCAACTTTACATCATAGGTGTAGGTGCCTTGGTCAGACTTTTGCAAATAACTCGTCAGTAAACTTCCATTGTTTTCGGCAATGGCAGGAAAGTCTGCCCAATTTGTAAACCAATCACCACCAGAGGTGATGCCTTGAGAAACAGACCATGTGTCATTAGAATAGCTAGCATAATTTAAATAATCTATATCATCCTTGAAAGTTACCCAAGACATGTATAAAGTGTTATTATTACTAAAAAGTCTTGGAGTTTGGCTATCTAAAGCTGCTGGATTTTCAAACAAAGACACCGAGCTGTTTTGTCTAGCAACTGTTTCTGAAAATTTTTTTTGCGCATCTTTACAAGAAAGAAAAACAAAACAAATAAACGCAATAATATACACCTGTTTTTTCATACATCGAAAGTACAAAATTGATTTGAATAGACTTTTAAAAAATAAAGAATACTACTTAACGAGCTCTGCATACAAATCGAAATCTTCTGCCACGGTAAATTTACTATTATAAACCGGAGTGTTTTATTTAAAAAATGAATCAACAAACTCTAGTTTGTTGAAAACCTGTAGGTCGTCAATGCCCTCTCCTACTCCAATATACTTTACTGGAATTTGAAATTGATCACTAATACCAATAACTACACCACCTTTTGCAGTACCATCAAGTTTAGTAACGGCAAGAGAGGTTACTTCTGTAGCTGCAGTAAATTGTTTGGCTTGTTCAAAAGCATTTTGACCAGTAGAGCCGTCCAAAACAAGAAGCACATCATGTGGAGCATCTAGGATTACTTTTTGCATTACGCGTTTTATTTTAGTGAGCTCATTCATTAAATTCACCTTATTGTGTAATCTTCCTGCTGTGTCTATAATGATGACATCTGCATCTTGATTTAACCCACTTTGTAAGGTGTCAAAAGCAACACTTGCAGGATCACTACCCATATCTTGTTTTACAAGAGGTACACCCGTGCGATCTGCCCAAACTTGTAATTGATCTATCGCTGCAGCTCTAAAAGTATCTGCAGCTCCTAGAACTACACTTAATCCTTGATTTTTAAATTGATGAGCAAGCTTACCTATGGTAGTGGTTTTACCAACACCATTAACCCCTACAACCATAATTACATGAGGACCCGCTTTGTGCTTAGGTACTACAAAGTCTGTAGCATCTCCTCCATCTATCTCACTTAAAAGCCCTGCAATTTCCTCACGAAGAATAACATTAAGCTCACTTGTACCAACATACTTATCCTTGGCTACACGCGCTTGTATTCTTTCAATAACTTTGAGAGTTGTAGATACACCAACATCGCTTGAAACCAAAACTTCTTCTAGTGTATCTAGAACGTCCTCATCTACTTTGCTTTTACCAGCAACTGCTTTGTTTAATTTCTCAAAAAAAGAGGCCTTAGACTTTTCAAGTCCTTTGTCTAAAGTTTCCTTTTTTTCTTTGCTAAATATTTTTTTAAAAAAACTCATTTTTTGTTATTGCGTTGACTCTTATAAGGATACATCAAAAATAGCGCTACTTTGTTTGATATACAAGATGTTTGTAACAGAAAGATACTAGACACACAAAAAGCCACTTAACAAAGTGGCTTCTGTATTTACTATAATAGTAATTTTTTATTTTTTAGTCAACCAACTACTTACTTGGTCTGGAGCCATAATAGCCTCCGTAAAGATATATGCTCCAGTCTTTTCAGACTTTACCATCTTGATAGCTTTGGTTAAACGCTTTGATCCTGTTTGTAACGATGCAACTGATTTCTTTGCCATAACGTATAGTTTTGTTCTTTTTAAAGTATAAAAAGAATAATTATTTAATTTCTTTGTGAACAGTCATTTTCTTCAAGACTGAGTTGAATTTTTTCAACTCCATTCTATCTGGTGTGTTCTTCTTGTTTTTTGTAGTAATGTAACGAGAAGTTCCAGGTTTTCCTGATTCTTTATGCTCTGTACATTCTAGTATTACCTGTACTCTATTTCCTTTTCTAGCCATTGTAATTAACGTTAATCGTTATGCAATTATTTGTTCAGAAAGCCTTTTTCACGAGCTTCTTTTACAACTGCAGAGATTCCTCTCTTGTTGATATTTTTTAAAGCTGAAGTAGATACTTTAAGTGTAATCCACTGATCTTCTTCAGGTATGTAAAAACGCTTTTTCTTTAAGTTTACATTAAACTTGCGTTTTGTTTTATTCATCGCGTGAGAAACGTTGTTCCCAACCATTGCTCTCTTTCCGGTAAGCTCACAAACTCTAGACATTTGTATAATATTTAGTTATTTTTAATCAGGGTGCAAATTTAATTAATATTATTGGTTTGCACAACAAAAGGATTTCAGATTTTTGAAATTTCTTTTAAAAGCATCTCAAAAGCTTTATTTGTTGCCTTTTTAATAACACGTTCTCTAGAGTTTCCGAAGTTAAATTCTTCAGAAACCACACCATTAGGACCAGCAATAGCGATACATACGGCACCAACATCTGCAAGTGCATCTCCTTTTGAAGGACCCGCCACCCCTGTAGTGGCAATAGCATAGTCACTGTCAAAAATTAACGCACTCTGGGTTGCCATTGCCTCTACCACAGGTAGGCTAACTACAGAATACTGCTTTATAAGCCCGGCATCCACCCCTAAAACATCAATTTTTAGTTGTGTTGCATAAGGTATCATACCACCTTTATAATATGCAGACGCGCCCTCTAATGCTGTAATTTCTTTTGCAATTGCTCCACCAGTACAACTTTCTACAACACTTAAAAAAGCAAATTGCTTTTGAAGTTTTGCACCAATCTGTTGTTGGATGTTTGTTTGGTCCTCATACCCTATGGCAATATCTTGTAATAAGCCATGTAAAAGAGTCATCTGGGCATCAACATCCTTTTTTAAAGTTACTTCATCTCTACTGGTCGAAGATAGACGTAACCGCACCCTACCCAGAGATGGCAAATAAGCCAATTTAATGGTAGTTGGCAATGCGTCCTCCCAATGTTCTATAATTGCCTGTATCTCACTCTCTCCTTTGCCGTATGTAAGTAGCGTTTTATGGTAAATAAAAGGTCTATTAAATTTTGTTTTCACCCTAGGAAGCACCTCATTGGTGATAAGTTGTTTCATTTCAATGGGTACACCGGGCATTGAAACAAAAACAGTAGCATCTTTTTCCATCCACATACCAGGGGCAGTACCTATAGGGTTTTCAAGCACGGTAGCTTTTGAGGGAACCATAGCTTGTTCTAAATTTAAGGGCAGTGGCGCTCTTTGTAAATATTTTGAAAATATATCTTTTATATTTTGCAAAACTCTTGGATTTTCAACCAAGGTATCCTCAAAGTATTCTAAAAATGTTTTCTTAGTAATATCGTCTTTGGTTGGACCTAAGCCTCCAGTAACAAGGACAAGATCTACTCTATTTCTTGCGTTTTCAAGGGCACTTAAGATATGTTGGCGCTCATCTTGAACCGAAGTTATCTGGTATACTTGAACTCCAATTTTATTTAGTTCTTTAGCAATAAACACAGAATTGGTATCTACAATTTGACCAATTAATATCTCATCACCAATGGTTATAATTTCTGCTAGCATTAGATAGGGAAGTCGATTTTTAGCTCATCAAAAACGTGACAAAGCACGGTATTTAATGTCTCTATGTTTTCTTTAATTAAATGTTCACTTTTTGCTGATCTTGTCCAAGCCTGGATGCTTTTAATATCTTTTTGCACCGCTATCCCAAACATTTCTAGATTAGGCTTCATTTTATGAGCAAATTGATACGCCAGTTCTTTGTTGTTATTTTTAATTGCCTTAGTAAGAGCCTCTAGATCTGGAGGGATTTCCTCCAGAAAAGTTTGTACAACAATAGCCATAAATTCTTCATCTCCATCAGCAATTTGACTTAAGCTAGCTATAGAATAATGTGTATTCATGAATTAAATTATTTGATTCTTATCTTAAAAAATTCTTCTTCTTCAATATACCCGGTCAAAACATCATTAGGAGCCACTTTAGCCACTCCACTTGGTGTTCCTGTAAATATAATATCTCCTATCTTTAAAGTGAAATATTTTGAAACATATTCTATTAATTCATCAAATTGCCATAACATGAGTGATGAATTACCCTTTTGAACAATTGTTTCATTATTTTTTAATGAAAATGAAATATTATCAATGGCAGAAAATTTAGATTTAGAAACAAATTTACCAATCACGGCAGCACCATCAAATGCCTTCGCTTTCTCCCAAGGCAAGCCTTTTTGTTTTAATTGTTGTTGTAAATCCCGTGCTGTAAAATCTATACCTAAGCCTATTTCATCATAGTACTTATGGGCAAATTTTTTGTCAATATGCTTACCAACCTTAGTGATTTTAACCAGAAGCTCTACTTCGTGTTGTACCTGATCACTAAACTCTGGAATAAAGAAAGGTTGTTTCTTAAGCAAAATTGAAGTGTCTGGCTTTAAAAAAACGATAGGCTCTGTAGGCCGCTCATTTTCAAGCTCTGCTATGTGATCTGTATAATTACGACCAATACAAATAATCTTCATAATTGCTATAATTTGGTAGTAAGAGACAAAAATATTAAAACTTTGTGTTTAGCTTACTTAGTTTGATTTTGGTTAAAACTTTCTTTGTGTACAAAGGAAAGTCTGCGTTAAGCAACCATCCAAAGTACCCAGGTTCCTTTTCTAATACCGTGGCAACTAAAGTGCCTTTGTGTTTTCCGAAGCTAAAAACTTCTCTATCTTCTTTATCATAGCCTATATAGCCTGCAAAATCTGCAAATTTCCTGTGAGCACTAAACTCAGCCAAGCTCGTCATGTTGTTCTCTAAATCCTCATACCTGCTCAATTGCGCTTTTAACACCTCATAGGTTGCATTGGTATCTGCAGCTGCGCTATGCGCATCTACCAGGGTCTTATCGCAATAAAACTTATAGGCCGCCTCTAGGGTTCTTTTTTCTTTTTTATGAAAAATAGTCTGCACATCTATGGCTAGGTTTTTCTTCATATCAAAGTCGACCTCTGCTCTTAATAACTCTTCTGCTAATAATGGAATATCAAAGCGATTGCTATTAAAACCTCCTAAATCACTATCTTTTATTAAATCATACACTTTTTTAGACAGCGCTTTAAAGACAGGCTCATTTGCTACCATCTGGTCTGTAATACCATGCACTGCAGTAGTCTCTGCCGGAATAGGTATGGTTGGGTTGACTCTCCATGTATGGCTCTCTTTATTTCCATTAGGAAATACTTTTAAAATAGATATCTCTACAATTCTATCTACAGCAATATTAATTCCTGTGGTTTCTAAATCAAAAAAACAAATAGGTTTGGTAAGTTGTAATTCCATAATATAAGTTATACCACAAAGGTAAAATAAATTCAATCATTAAATTTATTATATTTAGTTATAAATCCTTCATGCAGTTTTACAATTAAAACAAGAACAATACGCTATAATTTTAAAAACAGGCCATATTTAATACTACAACATTCTGCTACGAAATAAAACCATCAAAAAAAATCCAATGCCATACTTTGA
>CEST01018675.1_pt1 | contig 17037 bp, 15 predicted proteins | sample 326921 | NCBI WGS metagenome assembly CEST01 (sample SAMEA2621509, study PRJEB7988) | marine metagenome | biome: marine biome (ENVO:00000447); feature: surface water layer (ENVO:00002042); material: "saline water (ENVO:00002010), including plankton (ENVO:xxxxxxxx)" | depth 5 m
TGGTCAGTGGAATTGGTACCTATTGATCCTATTGCCGCACTTGACCATTTCGTAGCCTTCCACTTAGACTTTCACATAAAAAGACCGGAATTAGTGTTCATCTCTTACATGGAGCTACGCAACCTAACTGAGATAAATTTCAAGGTCATTGTTGAAAAGCGCCGTATCTATGAAAAAATAATTCATAATTTAATCCTGAGTGGTGTTACGTCGGGTGATTTTAGTGTGCCTGATCCGAAAATTACTAGCTTAGCACTGATTGCCCTTCTCACAGGACCGGTGGACTGGTTTCGCGAAGATGGTCGATTGACCAGTGATGAGTTGACGCGCCAATATTGTGCTTTGACGCGCCAAGCTCTTGGTGTCAGTGCGCAGGCTTGATAAACGTGCCGTTACGCAGTTCTGAGAACGCCTGCACCAACTCTTCACGGGTGTTCATCACAATGGGGCCATGCCAAGCGACAGGTTCATCGATGGGTGCGCCCGAGATCAACAGAAACCGAACACCTTCAGCCCCTGCCTGCAAACACACTTCGTTCCCGGTGCCAAACCGAATCAAGGTACGATTGCCAGATAGATCTCGAATGTTGAGCTCTTGGCCAGCCACCTCTTTCTCCAGTAATACACCTGTTGGAGTGGAGGCATCGGCGAAAGCTGCAGCGCCATCAAACACGTAGGCAAAAGCCCGGCGATAAGTGTCAATTTTAAAGTTTTTTTGTACTCCGGGCGGCACGTATATATCCAGATATTGTGGATCTGCAGCGATGCCATCAACTGGGCCTTTTTTACCCCAAAACTTCCCCACAATGACTTTGACACGAGTCCCATCATCATCAATGATTTCGGGTATTTCAGTGCCTGTGACGTCTTGATAGCGCGGAGCCGTCATCTTAAGGCTTCCCGGCAAATTTCCCCAAAGTTGAAAGCCATGCATTTGGCCATTCTGATTACCCTTTGGCATTTCTTGATGCATGATACCTCTACCGGCTGTCATCCATTGGACGTCACCTGCACCCAAAGTACCTTTGTTGCCCAGGCTGTCTCCGTGCTCAACTGTTCCAGACAAGACATAGGTGATTGTTTCGATGCCACGGTGCGGGTGCCACGGAAAGCCTTTTTCAAAATCTTCACTTAATTCGTTGCGAAAATCGTCGAAGAGCAAAAATGGATCCATTTCGGAGGGATCTTGGAAGCCAAAAGCGCGGTGGAGTTTAACGCCGGCCCCTTCAATCGCAGGGGTGGCTTGACGGGTCTCGAGGGTTGGGCGCAGTGACATGATGCATTCCTTTATTGGTAGACTATTCAAATAAAGTGGTTTGCAAAAAAAACAAACTCAGCGCCGCTCCCACCAGCTGCTCGGTTTCAGACGTCCCTTTCGATATCTGTCTAACTAACGAGCCAATCGCTGGGCCGATGAGAGCGCCAATCTGAACCAAAGCCTATGCGACCCGCTGCTGAAAACGCGATTAAACGGACATACTCACATGCAAATAGGGCAGTCGCTGCTGAGCTTGGCCCAGAACGAAAAACGGTTCTCGGCGTTGGAAGCCCATTTTTAACAGCCTGAATTGATGATGTGCCACCACCAACTTTGGGTGGTCCGAATGGCAGAGCTTTTACAGGGCAGGCATCGCCACATTTGGGGCAGATGTCGCAGAACTTCGCAACGCCAAGCCGTTTTGGGTGAGCCAAGTTCAGGTGTTATAACTGACTAATTGCATGCATTTTCGCCCAGGGTTGCTTGTTCTGCCATCAGGGTGACCGGACCGGTGTTATTCATCGAGGCTACCGCCTGATAACCCAAATTGCGAATAAGGGGGGCCACTTGCATCACGATAGTGGCCTCATAGCTGTACTCGCGGCCTGTGGCGGCCCCGCCAAGTGTAGAGAGGGGTTGGTGCATACCAGATCTTGATCCATTTCATGGCCTAAAGCGATCACGTGGCTGATCCCCTCTGGAAGCCCAAGGTCTGCTTTGGATATATCACGCACATCTACCCGCGCCGAATAAAGCCATCGAGGATCTAATTTGGTCACCCCGCAAAGATCTGCGCCAAAGAACTGTGATACTTTTTTATATCGGCTGTTGCATCGTGGGGGCTGTCAAAGGCCATTTTGTCTTCGGCCACGGGTGTATCGTTACTGATCGGTGCCTGAAAGCCTTTGCGCTGGCCTTGGTTTGAAAATAGGTCTGCCATAATGTCTGAGATCAACCAACTGGCATTACGAAGGCCAAAATATGTTTAAGTAAACTCGTCACCGCAACGTCGGGTCGCTTCCATTCTGTAGCTGCAAAAAAGCATCAGTTTTTTGAGTCGGCACCAAAGAATCCCAGAAGGCGCTTAAAAACTCACTGTTTGTCCGAGAAAGCTTTTGAATTTATCTGTTGTCGCAATGCCTGCGGTAAGATCATTTATTTTTGCATACAATCATCTTGCAAAATTACAACCGAGATAACAAGCGTCGTAAATAGAAGCGACATGTCTGCTATTGGTGCTTTTGTGCGCTTACAAAAGAGATTGGGAGATGGCTTATGAAAGTTGGATTTATTGGTTTAGGCAATGTTGGTGGCAAACTATCAGGTAGCTTGTTGCGGAATGGCACAGACCTCCACGTCCATGACTTGAACGCGGAATTTGTGGAAGATTTTGTGTCCCGTGGTGCCGTAGACGGGCTTAGCCCTGCCCATTTGATGCAAACCTGTGATGCGGTGATCACTTGCTTGCCCAGCCCTATGGCCTCTAATGAAGTTGTAACTGCAATGTTGCCCCATGTCGGCCCGGGCAAGGTTTGGATGGAAATGTCGACCACAGATCCAAATGAGGTTAAACGCCTTGGCGCCTTGGTCGTGGCTGCGGGTGGTGAGGCCGTAGATTGCCCTGTCTCTGGCGGCTGCCATCGTGCGGATACTGGAAATATAGCTATTTATGCGGGCTGTGAGCGCACGACCTTCGATAAAGTTTTACCGATCCTGACACACATGGGGCGTCGGATTTTACATGTGGGTGAGATCGGTAATTCTAGCACCTTGAAGGTTATGACCAACTATCTGGCTACTGCCAACTTGCTAACAGTTTGTGAGGCTTTGACTGTGATGAAAGCGGCGGGCATGGACTTGGGCATGACCTATGAGGCAATCGCAATGTCTTCCGGCACGTCTTTTGTGCATGAAACTGAAAGTCAGTTGATTTTATCAGGCTCTAGAAATGTCAATTTCACCATGGATTTAGTACAAAAAGATATCAGTTTGTTTCAAAAAATTGCAGATGACCATGGGGTTCCTTTGGAAATCTCGCCAAAGATCATTGATATTATGACTGATGGGCAAAAGCGTTATGGCACCCGAGCCCAATCGGATCGGATTATTGAACGGCTAGAAGAAGCGACGGGCTTGAGCATTCTAGCGCCGGGTTTTCCTGAGGAATTAATAGATGATGAGACCGAAGAGCGTGGGTATGAAGTGGTTGCGCGCCTCTAAAACCTAGTTTCAACTTCCATCTTTGACAATTTTGAGGCATCTGAGCTTCGAGGCGACCGTCTCAGCCATGAAACTTGAGGTAGCCTGATATGTCTGATTCTGTGATTGCCCAACTTAAGGCCTCGCCCGTGCGTCGCGGCCTCGCGTTATTTGTCATGATGCTACTCGGGTTTTTGTTGCTATATTTGGCGGTAACTACAGATGCGGGCTTTTTTCACAAAGTGTTTCTTGTTTTTCTGGCAGCGGTTGTCTTGTGGATGGCGCGCGCAATGCAAATTGGCACCGCGCGATATATTGAGCTTCGCGTCACCGGATTGTTTTTTGAGGATGGACGAATTTTGGCCCCGATTGATGATATTATCCGCGTGGAGCGTGGAGCGTTTGCTTTCAAACCCTCCAATGGGTTCGTGGTAAGCTTGAAGCAGAAGACAGCGCGTGCTTGGATTCCGGGGCTTTACTGGAAATTTAGCAGCCGAATTGGTATTGGTGGCGTCACCGCCCCCGCGGATGCAAAGTTTATGGCGGATGCTTTGGCGGTTTTGATCGCAGGACGTCCGGTCTAGCTTTTAAATAGCATAAAATTTGAAGTTTTTTGTGTTTCATTAATTCAAGATTTCCCTTAGGTGCGACAATATGGCCTAACTGTTTTAAGGAATTTTTCGATGTTTGCCCACTCTTCTCCTGAACCTAGTTTTCGTGAAAGTGTTGATATTATGTTTAATCGCGCAGTTGCGCTTTTAGACTTACCTCCAGGGTTAGCCGAAAAAATTCGTGTGTGTAATGCAACCTATACAGTCCGCTTCGGTGTCAGGTTGCGGGGCGAAATCACCACATTCACTGGCTATCGTGCAGTGCATTCCGAACACATGGAGCCAGTTAAAGGTGGTATTCGTTATTCACTTGGCGTCAATCAAGATGAGGTTGAAGCACTTGCGGCGTTGATGACGTATAAATGTGCATTGGTTGACGCGCCTTATGGTGGTTCTAAAGGAGGGCTGACGATTGATCCTTTGGCCTATGATGAACATGAGCTTGAGCAGATCACTAGAAGATTTGCCTATGAGCTAATCAAACGCGATTTGATCCACCCATCGCAAAATGTACCGGCACCCGATATGGGTACAGGTGAGCGTGAAATGGCTTGGATTGCTGATCAATACCAGCGAATGAATACGACCGATATTAATGCCCGCGCTTGTGTTACTGGTAAGCCTGTAAGCGGTGGTGGTATTGAGGGTCGGACTGAGGCCACAGGCCGTGGTGTGCAATATGCGTTGCAAGAGTTTTTCCGACATCCTGAAGATATCCATTCAGCAGGGCTGTCTGGTAGTTTGGACAGCAAAGCAATCATAGTTCAGGGGCTTGGCAATGTGGGATATCATGCTGCTAAATTTCTTAGTGAGGAAGATGGCGCACGAATAACAGCTGTGATTGAGCGTGATGGTGCCGTTAGCAATCCTGAGGGTCTGGAGATCGAACGGCTGAAAGCTTGGATTGCGGAGTATGGCGGGGTGAAGGGGTTTCCTGGGGCTTCCTATACCCCGGATGGTGCATCGATATTGGAAGCGGCATGTGATATTTTGGTCCCCGCCGCCCTAGAAGGCGTAATCCACCGCGACAATGCTAGCCGCGTACAAGCGCGTTTGATTGTTGAGGCAGCCAATGGCCCTGTAACCGCGGGCGGAGATGTTATCCTACGTGAAAAAGGTGTGGTGATCATTCCTGATATGTATGCCAATGCCGGTGGCGTGACCGTATCTTACTTCGAATGGGTGAAAAACCTAAGCCATATTAGATTCGGCCGAATGGAGCGCCGCCGTGAAGAGTCACGTAACCAGTTGATTGTGAATGAGTTGGAGCGGTTAAGCCTTTCTGATAACCTGAGTTGGCAATTGACCCCTAATTTCAAGGAAAAATACCTTAAAGGTGCTAGCGAGTTAGAACTCGTGCGCTCGGGTCTCGATGATACAATGCGAGGTGCCTATAATGACATCGCTGAAGTCTGGCGTAGCCGTAGCGATGTGCCTGATATGCGAACAGCAGCTTATTTGGTGAGTATTGAAAAGGTGGCTGGGGCCTATAAAGCTAAAGGTTTGTGATGAACAAGTTGAGCTTCAAACAACAACCCCTGTGGCTTTTCAAAGTTACATGGGTTGTTTCAGCGAAATAAGTTTACCTAATTACGCCGGTTATGCCCGCGTGGGGCCTCCGGACTTCGCGGCTTCCGTCAGATGTTGACACTAGAAAGTGGCTATGAAAATTTCTAAGCTAGATTGGGCATTGATTGTTGGCTCAAAAACCGGGAAGTTCAAATTTGCGATACCTGCCTAAGTGGATAAAGACACAAAGAATTAGCTTGATAGGCTTCGTGGCTGTTGCTTGCCTTTTTAATATGACCGCTTTCCAAGTGCCATTACTGAAATATGCTTTAAGTGTCAGTAATTTAAATGAACTCGATGGCTTCATCCAAATAATCTCATTACAAGTACTCCAGTTTTGCCTCCTCGCAATGCTACTATTTTTAATGTCTGCTATTTCTGTGTTTGTGGCGAAGTTAGTGGCTGCTGCTTTACTGATCTGTAATGCTGTTGGATTGTATTTCATGATAAGTTACGGAATGGACATCGACCGATCAATGATCGCCAATATTTTTAATACAGACATCCGTGAAACTACTGGTTTGTTGCATATCTCTATTGTCCCTTACGTGTTATTTCTGGGTCTGTTGCCGGCTTTGTTGATATTACTGGTTAGGGTACGTGCACCGCGTCGTATTTGGCGCTTGGTCTGTGCTGTTGGATCTATCGCAGTACTTGTCCTCTGGATTGTGTCCACTTCTTTCACTGTGCTCTGGTATGATAAACATGCCTCGCGCATGGGTAGTAAGATCCTACCTTGGTCTTATATTGTGAATACGGGGCGATATTTTAACCGTATGGCAATGGAAAACCGTGAGCAGGTTCTGCTGCCCAAGGCTCGTTTCATTGCTGAGAACTCCTCAAAAAAAGACGTTGTGATCCTTGTGATTGGAGAGGCGGCACGTGCTGATAGGTTTTCTGCGCTGGGCTATGCCCGCGATACCAATGTGTTTACTGCAGACCAAAACCTTGTGGCCTTTCCAATTGGTTTGTCCTGCGCCACGAATACTATCTCTTCCACCGCCTGCATCCTCACTCACGAGGGTCGAGGCGCGTCATCGCGCACTATATTTGAGCCCTTACCAAGCTACTTAAAGCGGCAGGGAATCGCGACGATCTTTAGAACTAACAACTCTGGCCCGCCGCCGATGGATGTGGACCTCTATCAAACAACTGCCGAAATTTTGGCTGGCTGCACAGCCGTAGATTGCCCCAAGCAGGGTTATGATGCGGTTTTGAATTGGCAGCTGTCGGACCTCATACGTCAAACAGAGTCAAATCGAGTTTTTGTCACCTTGCACCAAACAGGCAGCCACGGGCCGGCGTACTACAATAAATACCCGCCTGAGTTTGAGTACTTTAAGCCAGTGTGCAAAACAGTTCAGATCGCCAAGTGCAGCGATGAGGAGCTTAACAATGCCTATGACAACACAATAAGATACACCGATAGCTTGATCGCGGATCTGATCACGCAATTGGAACGAATGACTGACGTAAACGCAACGCTGATCTATGTTTCCGATCATGGTCAATCCTTGGGTGAAGATGGCTATTACCTACATGGTGCCCCCATTGCCTTTGCCCCTGTAGAGCAACGAGAAATTCCATTTTTGGTTTGGATGTCAGACGGTTTTCAGCAATCTCGTGGGTTAAGTGCGGCTACTATTTTAAGGGATGAAACTTTTCCACATGATTTTCCATTCCATAGTGTTATGGGAGCCTTTGGGCTGCGCAGTGACATCTACAAACCCCAATTTGATATATTTAATATTGGTAAGGAACATTTTTAGCGTGACTTTTATGGACACTCTCACTCAGCCCTTAAGGATTTTTTATAGGCACACTGTTCTGACCATTATGATGGTCACAATCATTGTTTCGGCTTCCATCTACCCGAGTGATTTGGAAAATGACTATGCGGTTTCTAAGGGTGGGCACGACATGCCCTTCGTCGTAGCTGTTGAAAACTACGGCCGTCACATTAACACCGTGCTGCCATTTGCATTGGCCTTATTGCTGAAGGATAAAGAAGGTATCAAACAGCTGGGCTTTATTACTGTGGCAGGTATTTTGGCATCCCATGGACCAAAACGATTACTGAATGGTGTTGAGGTCATGGGCACAAGGCTTGGGCAAAGGCCGAGTACAGTCACAAGCAAACACAATATGCCCTCGGGCCATTCAACACTTGCGGGAGCTTGTGCTTATTTTGTCATGCGACGATACAGTATTTGGCTGGGTTTGATCGTCATCCCCGTTCTTTTAGCAACAATGTATGCACGTGTTATGTTGGACAAGCATACGATCTCTGCTACAGTTGCCGGTGCTGCGACTGGTCTTCTAGTGGCAGGTTTGTTTTCGACGAAATTTTCTGATTTCCGCAAAAACCTATGGCGGTGATTTAGGGGTAACATGACAACTATCAACTCCTCACCACGTGAGCCATTTTCGAAGATGCTTCCCAATATTGTAACAATTTTTGGGATATGTGTGGGCCTAACTGCTGTTAAAATGGCGCTGCAAGATAATATTGGTGTAGCCCTTTATCTACTTGTATTTGCAATGATTTTAGATGCCGTGGACGGGGGTCTTGCACGGGCATTACGGAGTGAGAGCAAAATTGGTGCCGAGCTAGATACGCTTGCAGATTTTTTTAACTTTGGCATCGCTACCCCGCTGGTGATATATTTCACAATTTTTGCAAATTCGTCGGCCTCTAGGTTTGGCTGGATTTCGGTCATGATATTTTCTGTATGTTGTGCGCTGCGCTTGGCGCGTTTCAACGTGAGCCAAAGCGGTGAAGTAAAGTCTATTAACTTTGTCGGTGTGCCGGCCCCAGCTTTGGCTTGCCTTGGGTTGTCACCGCTGTTTTTGGTGATGGCGGGCGTTAACGTGGCTGAGTATTACGCAGTGCCGGCCATCATCTTTGTGGTGGTATGCGCTGGGCTTGCTGTTGCTACCTTTCCGACCATATCTCTGAAGGGCATAACTTTCCCCGCCTCTTTGCGATTGCCGGTTATATTGCTAGTTGTAACATTTTTAGTCTGTTTGATCGTTTTCCCTTGGTATACTTTGCTGGTAGCGAATGGTGTCTATCTTCTAATGATACCGATTTTTGCATATGCAAATAGATCCAAGCCGGCTGCGGACGCCTAGATTATGACGCTGAAAGGGCCAATGCACCAGTTAATGCTTGTTGTGGTATCTGTTGTTGTTGTTTTCGCCCTTCATAACGCCACATTCTGGGGCATCTGGGCTGAAATTTTTTATGGCTCGATTGCTCGTGGTATCGTTTTTGCGGTAGCTTTTTTCTTGCTCTGCTGTGGTCTCATGTCGATTTTTGCCTTTAATCGCCTTTTGCGCCCGACCATTGCTATTTTGCTTATCCTTTCCGCGGTTACATCGTTTTACATGGATCAACTTGGCGTAGTGATTGATCGGGAGATGATCCAAAATGTGGTTTCAACCACTATTACCGAGGGCAAACATCTGATCACCGCGCCTTTTGTCATTTGGGTGGGATTGACCGGCTTGCTGCCTGCGGTATTGGTTTTTTACATCCAAATATCACACCGGAACTTTGTAACAGCCATCTGGCAAAATATGCTCACTTTATTGCTATGTGTGTTTGGTTTTGTTGGGCTGATTGCAACGGATTTAAAAGGCAATGCTTCCGTCCTTCGAACGCGCATTGATTTAAAATCTAGCTTTCAGCCACTTGCGCCCATTGCTGAGTATTTCCGTTATGTTGCCATGATTAGCCGATCTGTAACGTTGGAATTCAACGAAATTGGTTTGGATGCGGCTTTGTTGGAGGATTTTAATCTCTCTGGAAAGCCAAATTTAACCGTAGTTGTGGTGGGGGAAACGGCTCGGGCTCAGAACTTTAGTTTGGGCAGTTATGATCGATTGACTAATCCAGAGCTGGCCAAAAAAGACATCGCGTATTTTGACAATGTTTCAAGCTGTGGCACATCCACCGCAGTGTCTCTGCCCTGTATGTTTTCCAAATTCAATCGCTCTGAATATTCATATGAGCGCGGTAAATCGCACGAAAATGTTTTAGATTTGATTCAACGAGCAGGATATCGGGTAGAATGGATTGACAATAACACTGGGGACAAAGGGCTGGCGGAACGAGTGGTTTATTCTCATGTGACAAATGTTGATGATCCTACCTTTTGTGGAGAAGGCGAATGCATTGATGGTATTCTGGTGGCAGAAGTCGCGCGGCGATTGGCCGGCATCCAATCTGATACTGTGTTAGTGTTGCATCAAATTGGTAGTCATGGCCCGTCCTATTATTTGCGTTATCCACAGGCTTTTGAGAAATTTCAACCCGCTTGTAGAACCTCCAATTTCAGTGACTGCACGACACAGGAGCTTACCAACGCTTACGATAATACAATTCTCTATACGGATAAAGTTATGGCTGACTTGTTAAGCCTCCTAGCCAAGCAAAAAAGCCTTATCACGTCGATGATCTATGTCTCAGATCATGGAGAATCCCTCGGTGAAAAGGGGCTATACCTGCATGGTGCGCCCTATTTCATGGCACCGGATGAGCAAACCAAGGTACCAATGATCATTTGGCTTTCAGATGCTTACCAAAGAGTCACGGGTACAAATCTTGAGTGCTTGACCGCTGAACCTGATCTAGACTATTCCCATGCAAATCTGTTTCATACTCTCTTGGGTATGACTGGAGTTCAGACAGCCCAGCGTGATCCACAGCTTGATATTTTTGATAATTGTAGAAAGAAACCCAATGGCGGAAAACCCTAAGCCTCCTAAGAAAGTCCATGGTATTGCCCATATCTTTGCCGCGGCCTCTTATTCATGGTTTGGTGTAAAGCGACTTTGGGGAGAGACGGCTTTTTGCCAGGAATTACTGGCGGGTGGGTTTATTCTGGCGCTTTTTGCCATGATTGGTGCGGAGACTCATTTTTTTATCTTCGCAATTTTGTTGATTTTGCTTACCCTAGCAGTAGAGGCAATCAACACTGCCATTGAAGAAATTGTAGATCTTGTGTCTCCGGAATGGTCACTTGCAGCTAAACATGCCAAAGACCTCGGATCGTTCGCAGTGTTCTGTATGCTTTGCTCAAATGGAATCTTTGCGCTCTTCGTAACCCTAGTAACTTTTGATTGGATTTAGTCCCATGAACATGATGAAAGTCATAGCCGTCCCAATGCATCCAGAAGGTCGCAAATTTGTCGCCATTTTTGCGGTTATAACTGCGTTGCTTTGGTTGGTATGGGAGCCTCTGTTTTGGCTGGGCGTTGGCATGACTGTGTGGTGCTACTATTTTTTCCGCGATCCGGTACGCTCAGTGGCGCAAAAGTCTGGGCTGGTCTTGTCGCCTGCAGATGGGGTTGTTTCTTTAATCACTAAAACTGTTCCACCGCCTGAAATGCTTTTGGGAGACAAGCCTTTGACGCGTGTGTCGGTGTTTATGAACGTGTTCAATTGCCATGTGAACCGTGCACCAATGGCTGGCCAAGTGATTGCTATCACTTATCACCACGGCAAATTCGTAAATGCATCGCTCGACAAAGCAAGCGAGCACAATGAACGCAATTCCATTACTATCGAAGCTGCCGACAAATCCCGGATTGGTGTCACCCAAATCGCTGGATTGGTCGCACGTCGTATAGTGTGTTTCACCAAAGTTGGCGGTGGCCTCAGCGTGGGTGAGCGGTTTGGCCTTATCCGGTTTGGCAGTCGCTTGGATGTATTTTTGCCCGAGGGAATTGAACCTGCGGTCGGTTTGGGACAGACGGCTGTGGCCGGCGAAACTATTTTGGCTCATCTCGGCGAGACAAATGGAGAGTGGCCAATCCAATCTGTCTAATGCCGTCTTATAATGCCTGTTTGGCATAGTCTGGGCGATCTAGCTCTTGCCAAACAGATCATATTTTCATTCACTCCGCCTTGTTCTTTTATTGTAGGTGACTGAAAATGCGCTTTTCAGCTTTGAAAATTCTCACTGAAGGCCTGACCGGCAATCGCGGTTGGGGTGCACATTGGCGCGATCCTGAACCAGCTGAAGAATATGACATCATCATCATTGGCGGCGGCGGGCATGGGCTATCGACGGCCTATTACTTGGCCAAAGAATACGGGCTCAAGAAAATTGCGGTACTCGAAAAAGGCCATATCGGCAGTGGTAATATTGGGCGTAATACCACCATTATTAGGGCCAATTATTTTTTGCCGGGCAATTCAGAATTTTACTCACACTCTCTCAAACTTTGGGAAGGTCTGGAGACGGATCTTAATTACAACGTGATGCATTCCCAGCGGGGACAAATCGGCCTGTTTCACAGTGATGGGCAGCGTGATGCTGCGATCCGCAGAGCCAATTCCGTCCGCAATCAAGGTGATGATGCCGAGCTGTTAAGCGTAGACCAGCTGCGTAAAATGCTGCCTTATTTAGACTATGATCAGGGACGATTCCCGATTTATGGCGGTCTGTTGCAGCGCCGGGCAGGAACTGCTCGCCATGATGCGGTGGCTTGGGGCTATGCCCGCGGTGCAGATCAGCGCGGGGTGGATTTAATCCAAAACTGCGAAGTTATTGGCATCGATGTCAGGGGCGGTGTCGTGCAGGGAGTGCAAACCTCGCGCGGGGCTATTAGGGCCAAAAAAGTTGGCATTGTGGTGGCTGGACGCAGCAGCCAAGTTGCCGCTATGGCGGGCATGCGCTTGCCAATTGAAAGCCATGTGTTGCAAGCGTTCGTCACAGAAGGTCTGAAACCCTGCATCAACCATGTGATCAGCTTTGGCATGGGGCATTTCTACATCAGCCAGTCTGACAAAGGTGGCCTGGTATTTGGCGGGGATCTGGACATGTATGCCAGTTATGCGGCGCGTGGCAATTTGCCGATGGTAGAACATGTTGCTGAAGCGGGAATGACCTTGATGCCTATGATTGGTAAGGCACGGATGTTGCGCAGTTGGGGGGGCATTATGGATATGACCCCGGATGGCTCACCCATTATCGATAAAACTCATATTGAAGGCTTATACTTGAATGCAGGCTGGTGTTATGGCGGTTTCAAGGCGGTGCCGGCCTCTGGCAATTGCTTTGCCCATTTGATGGCCACCGACACAGCGCATGCGTCGGCGCAGGGCTTCCGGCTTGATCGCTTTCGAACCGGTCGCGGTTTGATGGATGAAGAGGGTACTGGCGCCCAACACAATCTGCATTAGGGGGCGGAGGTTGGCTTTCTCTCACCTGAATTTTGGACATGTAAGACATGAGGATTTGATCAGATGCGGATAGAGTGCCCCCTCTGTGGCTCGCGCGATCGGCGCGAGTTTTACTATTCTGGCCACGCCTCTGCTTTGGAGCGTCCAGACCCTGACTCTTCGGCAGAAGTTTGGGACGACTACTTGCACAATCGTGACAATCCGGCCGGGCTGACCGAAGATCTATGGCACCACGAGATGGGCTGCAGTGCTTGGCTTGTGGTGCAGAGAGATACTGTCTCACATGCTGTGCTCGCTGTGCGCTTGGCCAAAGGAGATCAGCTATGAGGGTCTCAGGCAAAGGGTTAATCGACCGCAATACGGTGCTCAACTTCAAGTTCAACGGTCAGCCGTTTCAAGGCTTTTCTGGTGATACTCTGGCTAGCGCGCTTTTGGCAAATGATCAAAGGCTCGTGGCAAGGTCGTTTAAATATCACCGCCCGCGCGGGATCATGACGGCAGGATCGGAAGAGCCGAATGCTTTGGTCACAGTTCAACGCGGCAAGTCACAAGAGCCCAACACCCGCGCAACCGTGCAACGCCTCTATGAGGGGCTGGTGGCTCAGCCACAAAATGCATGGCCTTCACTCAAATTTGACGCTTTGGGGGTGAATGACCTGTTTTCACCGTTTTTGGTGGCTGGGTTCTACTACAAAACATTCATGTGGCCGCGGGCCTTTTGGGAGCGGGTCTACGAGCCGTTTATTCGCCATGCGGCTGGTCTTGGCGCCTTGGCTGAGGCCTATGATCATGATCTTTACGAGAAAGCCTTTGCACATTGTGACGTGCTGATCATTGGCGCTGGCCCATCCGGTTTGATGGCGGCACTGACGGTGGCGCGTTCTGGTCTGGATGTGATTTTGGCGGATGAGAATGACCGTCTTGGCGGTCGATTGTTGTCAGAAGTTGAAGAGGTTGCAGGCGTCGCGGGCCATATGTGGGTTGATGACGCTTTGGCCGAGCTGGTGGGCTTCGCCAATGTGCGGATCATGACCAACACCACGGTCACGGGTGCTTATGATCAGGGTACCTATGGCGCGTTGGAGCGGGTAGGGCATCATCTTGATATGGTCCCTGAGGGGCTGCCTCTGGAGAGCTTCTGGCGCATCACGGCGAAACGCGCCATTCTCTGCTCTGGCGCCTTAGAACGGCAAATAGCCTTCCCAGACAATGACCGCCCAGGAATTATGACCGCAAGCGGGATGCGCAGCTATCTCAATTGCTACGGCGTGAGCCCGGGACAGAAAATTGCAGTGTTTGGTAATAATTCTGACGCCCATCGCACGGCCCGTGATTTTGCCGAGGCCGGTGTTGAAGTGGTGGCCATGATTGACAGCCGTGAAGGGACTTCAACGCAAGTGGACTACCCAACCTATGCGGGCGCGGAGGTTGTGGCCACCTCTGGCCGTTTAGGCCTTAAGAGCATCAGCATCCGTCACAATGGCGGGCTTAAGACCATTGAGTGTGATGCATTGGGTGTATCAGGGGGATGGAACCCGTCAGTACATCTTACCTGCCATATGAATGGCAGACCTGTGTGGGATCCAAGCTTGGCCAGCTTCCTGCCCAAAGAAGACGCTATCCCGGGCCTTGTGGTCGCTGGAGCAGCCTCTGGGGTGATGACCACTGCAGGCGCATTGGCACAAGGTTGTCAGATGGCGCAAAGTGTGGCGAAGGATTTGGGCAAACGGCTAATGCCCAGTGATCTGCCGCATGCTGAGGACAGGCCCTATGAGATTGAACCCTTTTGGGACGTTGGCGGTAAAGGCCGGGCATGGTTGGATTTCCAAAATGATGTGACCACAAAAGATGTCAAACAAGCCGTGCAGGAGAATTTCCGCTCGGTTGAGCATATGAAGCGTTACACTACTCAAGGTATGGCAACGGATCAGGGTAAAAACTCAAATATAACAGCACTTGCGGTTTTGGCAGATGCTACCGGACGCGGTATTCCGGAAACGGGCACTACAACATTCCGTCCACCCTATGTGCCCGTAGCGATGGCGGCTCTTGGCGCGGGTGGGCAGGGCAAAGGCTTTGCACCAGAGCGATTTTTGACCAGCGATAGGGCGACTCGGGCGTTGAGGGCGCCGATGATTGAGGCCGGGCTGTGGTATCGGCCCAGCTATTTCCCGAAAGACGGCGAAACCCATTGGCGGCAATCTTGTGACCGAGAAGTTGCGATGGTGCGCACTGCGGTTGGGCTTTGCGATGTGTCGACGCTGGGAAAGATCGACATCCAAGGTCCGGATGCGGTGGCGTTTTTAGATCTACTTTATACTAATTCTTTTGCCTCTCTAAAGGTGGGACGGGTGCGCTATGGGTTGATGCTGCGTGAGGATGGTCATGTCATGGATGATGGCACTTGTGCGCGGCTTAGTAACAGTCATTATCTAATGACCACTACCACTGCTGCCGCGGGCCAAGTGATGCGGCATATGGATTTTGTACATCAAGCTTTGCGGCCAGATCTAGATGTGAGTTTTACCTCTGTGACCGAACATTGGGCCCAGTTTGCCGTGGCGGGGCCGCAGGCGCGAGCTTTGCTCAATGGCATTTTGGACCGTAAAATTAGCGACAAGACAATGCCCTATATGGGCTGTGGGGCGGTACAATTGGGTGGGATCGAGGCCCGTCTATTTCGCATCTCCTTTTCAGGTGAACATGCTTATGAACTGGCGGTGCCGGCGCGCTATGGCGACAGCCTGTTTCGCTTATTACTTGCACAAGCTGAGGCTTTGGGCGGCGGGCCTTATGGAATCGAAGCGCTGAATGTGCTGCGGCTTGAGAAGGGGTTTATCACCCATGCGGAAATCCATGGCCGCATCACAGCCTTTGACATTGGCATGGGACGGATGATCTCTGACAAAAAAGATTGTATCGGCAAATCCATGGCTGCGCGGTCAGGTCTTAATGGGCCAGAACGTGATCAGTTAGTAGGGCTGCGACCGGTGGGGGCGGTGAAAAAAATCATCCCAGGGGCGCATTTGTTTGAACCGGATGCCGCGCCAATTCGAAAGAATGATCAAGGCTATGTGACATCAATGTGCTACTCGCCTACGGCTGAAACGGTCATTGCACAGGCATTCCTGCGCGATGGGCGTAATCGGATGGGGCAGGCTGTGAAGATGGTGGACCACCTGAGTGGCGTCACCACGCTCTGCGAGGTTTGCAATCCAGTTTTCTTTGATCCTGAAGGAGGGCGTCTTCGTGGTTGAATTATACGCAACATCGGCATCTGAAGCGGCTTTGCCCTTGAAGATTGGTGGCGTGTCTGTTGCTGAGGTGGCGACATCCTTGTTTTTGGTCGCACCCTTCAAAGGGAAGTTTACACAGGCGGCCACAGTTTTGAATACACAGATGGGCTTGGAGTGGCCTGCCGTGCATGAACTGAAGCGCATGGGAGGGGCCTATGTGCTTTGGTTCGATCACGCGCATATTGCGTTCATGGGTGCTGAACCATCTGTCGAACTGGCCCGATATGCTGCGGTGACGGATGTCAGTGATGCCTGTTGTATCATTGATATATCAGGCGTCTCGGTGCGAAATGTTTTGGCACGCGTTACGCCTTTGGACGTAAGGGCCAAAAGTTTTAATATCGGAATGACACAGCGCAGCATGGTCATGCATATGCAGGCCAGTATTACTTGCTTGGGAAAATCAAAGTTTCGGGTCATGGTATTTCGCTCGATGGCGCGAACTTTGGTACATGATCTTACTATAGCGATGGAATCAGTGGCGGCGCGTGAGAAGAAGGTTTAGAAAAAACCTATGTCATTGCCACCCGGATTTTTAGATGAACTGCGTAGCCGAACCTCGATCTCACAGGTCGTGGGACGCAAAGTCATGTGGGATAGCCGAAAATCCAATCAAGGCAAGGGTGATATGTGGGCGCCATGCCCGTTTCATCAAGAGAAATCTGCAAGCTTTCACGTCGATGATCGCAAGGGTTACTACTATTGCTTTGGCTGCCATGCCAAGGGTGATGCTTTGGGCTTTATTAAAGAGACTGAGAATGTGTCTTTCATGGAAGCGGTCGAGATATTAGCGCGAGAGGCGGGGATGCCGATGCCTGCGCGCGACCCGCAAGCCCAACAAAAGTCGGACAGGCGCACGCAGTTAGCTGACGTGATGGAGCAGGCTCTGCAATTTTTTCGCCTACAACT
>CEST01020587.1_pt1 | contig 16967 bp, 17 predicted proteins | sample 326921 | NCBI WGS metagenome assembly CEST01 (sample SAMEA2621509, study PRJEB7988) | marine metagenome | biome: marine biome (ENVO:00000447); feature: surface water layer (ENVO:00002042); material: "saline water (ENVO:00002010), including plankton (ENVO:xxxxxxxx)" | depth 5 m
TCCAAAACCTTCATATTGTGATGTTAGTACAAATACATCTGCCATATGCATTAAGTCTTTAACTTGCTCTGAAAAATTTACCCAAATTATTTTTTTATAAATATTTTTTTTTTTTGACAATCTTATTAAGTTATTTCTTTCTGGACCATTGCCCACAAGCAATAATTTACTATCCAGGTTTTTTTTACAATATTCAGCAAAAGATAAAATTAAAAAATCTAAAGATTTTTGTTTTACTTGTCTGGCTATACAGCAAATTAGAAATTCATTATTTTGGGTTTTTTTCCTAATTAAATTTATAACTTTAGATTTTTTAAAGCCACTATCTTTTTTGAAATACTTTTGATCTACTCCATAATAAATAACTTTAATTTTACTAGGGGTTGTAAAAACAGGTTTAAAATAGCTCTTAACCTGCTTTGATATACAGATTATTTTATCTGAATTTTTAAGAATAAACCTATCTACAAACATACCTTTTATAAGGCTATTTTTCCCCCTTGATGCTTCTAAAAAAAAACTATCAAGATGTTTTGTTATAACTAAGTTAATTTTAGTAGGGTAAAAAAATTTAATTAATGAAGCTAATAGTTCCATGGATGATAAATGTGCATGAACTATATTTGGATTAAATTTAAAAATAATTTTTTTTATCTCAATAAAAGTACTTATCAATTTGAAAATGTTAATTAGTTTTAAAAACTTTATTTTAACAACTCTAACTCCTATTGCTTCTAGTTCTTTCTTCCAATAATCATTTCCTCTGAGATAAATTAAAACTATTTTAGAACTTTTGTTTTGTTTTTTTATTAAAGAAATTAAATGATTTTCTGCTCCACCTCTATCAATACTTGTTATTAAATGACAAATTTTCACAATTTTTTCAAATAAATATTTTTGTGTATCTCATATCCAATTAATATAAAATATAACCATATAAATCTATTTCTTGCTATCATTCCATCATTAAACATAAATAAAGAGTAAGTTAATGTGCTAGCGATAAAAAATAGTACCCAGCTTTTTACTATATTTTTTAATTTTTTAATTTTAAAATCTCTAACAAAGATATAATAAAAACAAAAATAAGTAATAACTGTCTCCATAAATGTAACCACATGAAAGACGCTATAAAAATTTCCCAATGGAGATATAATATATATTAGAGATTGTTTTATCCATAATATAAAAAAACTAGAATTTAAAATTAATGGCTCATACAATCTCACAGCTGTCCCACTTTTATAGAAACCATTCTGCTCTACATAAAGACCTTCTCTTGCACTATTAGCTACTTCAAATATTTGATCTATAAATAAACTACTAATTAATATTATTGTTAATAAAAAAATTATATTTGAAAATTTAAATTTTTTAAATTTTGAAACTGTAAATAAACTGATGATATAAAATAACATAATCACTATGAAAAAATTTTGAATCTTTATATAAAAAAGCAATATAAGAGTAATGATTAATCTAAAATAATATTTTTTTAAGAAAAAATATAGTGACCAAATTAAAAATACTAGAACTAAATTATCACGAAGAGTTACCGATGAATAAATAATTAAAGACGGAGATAATATAAAAAATAATTTTATATAAAGTGGTAAATCAGTTTTTTTAATAAAAAAAATTAAAGTTATAACAAAGATAGCTCTGTTCAAAAACCCTACGCTTTTAAAATTTTCTATACTTATTAAAGGGGAGATTGCAAAAATTGATGAAGATATTTTTACCTTTAGGGCTAAATCTTGTAAACTTATTTGATTACCTTCAAAATTTGAAAAAAAAATATTCCTCGTCGAAAATATATTGCTCCTAATTTCTTGACTATAAAGTAAGTATTTTGATTGATCTGGAAATTCTATCCAACTGATTATCAGACCATTTACAAAAAAGGGAGACAACATCATTACCCCACTTAAAATAAATAAATTGCCACCGATCATCTTTTTTTCTTTAACAATTATAAATAAGATTAAAAATACACAATAATTCCCCATATCCAATATTAGGGATATTAATAGTGAAGGCTGTATTAAATGATCTAACATTGTTATTTTATAGTATTAAATTAAAAATTTTATATAGATAAAACGTAATTAACTATATAAACATTTTTTATGAAAAATAAATTAACCTATTTAATACTCTCTTGTTTTTTAATTTCATTAGGTTTTATGTTTTTAAGCGCAAAGCTCAGTAAAGATATTTACAAGCAAACAATAATTTATGGGATTCATGACGTTGAATCTGATATTGACCTAACAATATTATTTAGCCAATACCAAAGAAAATTATTAGATTCTGAGACTCTACGGCGTCAAGTAAAAGTGTTTGTTGATAAATTAAACTTTAATGTTTCAGATGGTAAAAGTCCTTGTTCCATTCTACCGGTAGTTACGAAAACTCAACCTGTTTTAATTTTTTATGATCCAAGTCTGGCTATTAAAATTGAGTTAGTAGGAAATGATGTGGAAAAAATAAATGAATGTGCAGAATCGATAAACAATACTATTAAAAGATTCAATCTTAAAAAAAGAGACTACTATCTTGCCCTTATGAGAATGTTAGATCAAAAAAAAAATATAAGCTCTGATATTGATTATAGCACGCTTAATATTGAAGAACAATTAGATCAATTAGGGGTAGATGGTTTACGATTTAAAACAGAGAATGATGAAAAAATTTATTTAACGGATAAAAATAGAGCTGAAATAATGGGACATTTTATTATGAAGCTTATAAATAAACATGAAGAGAACTATGCCAATTCTTTATTATTACCATTCAGTGGAATTGATAAAAACAGCATAGCAACTCTAAGTTTATTAAAGCTTGAAATCAATAACACAGCAATAGTAAGTAAAGTACCACTCGTAATAATATTTATTAGCTCTTTTCTAATTATAGCTATGATTATGTTTATGTATTTTTTCATAGATAAGAATAAAAGATTCAAACAAAAATGGAATTATATAAATAAGTTAATTTCTTAGAATTATCTTTAAAATTTTTATTGTATTTTTAAGATAGTTTTTTTTTGTCTAAATATAAAACTCTATCACATAAAGAAAGTGAGCTATCTCTATGGCTTACTATTATTATAGTTTTCTTTCCTTTTAAGAGACTAATAGACTCTAAAATTTTTTTTTCATTGATTGAGTCAAGGGAACTAGTTGCCTCATCAAGAATCATAATTTCAGGATTTTTATATAAGCATCTTGCTAAAGAAATTCTTTGAATTTGTCCTCCAGATAATAAGATTCCTCTTTCTCCCACTTGAGTATTTTCTTTATCAGGTGATGCGTTAACTAAATTTCTAAGTTGTGCCATGTCTATAGCCTGATTAAAAGAGTCTTCGTCTACAGGGCCATTTTTACTGAAACAAATATTTTCTTTTAAAGAGCCGTTAAAAAGATATGTTTGTTGAGGTATATATCCAAGGATTGATCTCCAGCCTCTAATATTAGTATTAATATTAACATCGTCGTCAACTAAGATTTCACCTTTATCTGGTACTAAAAAACCACATATCATATTTATTAAAGTTGATTTTCCTTCTCCAGATTGTCCTTTAATCCCAATAATTTCTCCTTTATTAATTTCTAAATTAATATCATTAAATAAATTTGTAGTTTTTGAAGGATACTTAAAAGAAATATTTTTTAATTTTATATTTTTATTAAATTTAATTATATTGATATTATTTTTTTTTAACTCTTCAATTGATTTTAAATTATCGTTAAAAATATTCATTTCTTTGCTTATTTTATTTAATGTTGCTGTGGCATTTCTAAAATTTTGACTAGATACAATAATTCTATTTAATGCTGGCATTAATTTAAAAGATACACCAACATACAAACCTAGGATTGGAATAAAATAACTTGGGCTTGAATTATAAAAATAAATAATTAAAATGATTGCTATAAATATGATGATTGCAATTATCTCTATTATAGTCTTTGGTATGTCCAGTAAAGTTTGTTTCTTAATATTTACAGAAGTTGTTTCGCCAACTATTTTTTCAAATGTATTAATAAAAAAAGTTTCTTTCAAATAAACTAATATTTCTTTAAGACCACTATAACTTTGCTGAACTTTCTCAATCATTTTAGCTTCATTTTTTTGTCTAATAAAACCCCATTCTTGAACTTTTCTTTTGGTGAATGAGTGAAAAAGTAAAAATAAAATTAAACCAATTATTACAATTAATAAACTAGCATATGGATTTACTATAAATAATAGTGCTACTAAGAAAAAAACTATTATTGTTTCAGACAAGCCTTCTATACCAGAAATGACAATATTTTGCTGAAATTGGTATACCTCATTCACACATGTTGAGAGTTGATTGTGAGAGCTATCATCAAGATATAATGAATAGGGCTTAGCTATATAGCTAGAAAATAATTTTATAGTTAAGTTGTTTGTAAAATTAAAAATAAATTTATTCTTAATATAATGAAAACATAAAAAATAAATTGATTTTAAAAAAAAGGTGCTAAAAATAAAAAATAGCATGTAGTAAATTAAATAATTTTTATCTATTTTGGTTAAAAATGAGAAATGCTCTAAAACTATTTTGTGTTTTAAAAGTAAGTCCGGATCTAATAAAAATGACACAAATGGTATTAATATTCCAATACTTAATGATTCAAAAATTCCAGCAATTGCCATCAAAATAATTATAAAAGTAAACCTTAATTTATCTTGTTTTTCTAATATGTTATAAAATTTACTAATCAATGTAATTCACTTTCACCTGACCGAATTTTAGATCCATATTTTAAATCAAAATATTTTGAGCATACTTTTGATAAAAATATTTTTGTATAACTAGACCAACCTAACAAATGCTTAAGTTCTGCTGATGATTTCAAAGATTCAAAACCCAACTCTTTTTTTGCAATATTAAATCCATTTTCTCCATCTAAAAAATCATTTACTAAAGATGGATAAGTATTAATCAAACTTTCTTCTTGCCTATTATGTAAATTCATTCCTGTTTTGTAATAATCTTTAGTAGTTTGATTAAGCTTATTATAATATTCTTTTTGCATCGCAGTTGACATGGAATTTAATCCACGTTCTGATAATATAATATTTCCAACATTTTTTAATAGTTTAATTTTTTTTTTTAGATACATTGCATAAAAAGTGATTGAAGAAATTTCAGAAATAATTACTTTTTCATGTTTTGATAGCTCTATGTATATCTTATGCAGCATGTGACTATCATTTCTATTACCACAACAAACTATTCTCCAATTTCTATCTTTATATAATTTTATATTTTCATCTGTAAGATCGGCATAATAAAAACAAACTGTAAAGGGTCCTTTAGAAACTTTTTCTATTTCATCAATAATCTTTTCATGTTTTGTCTCTACATCTTTTATTGTAGTGGTGTTGTGACAAGGAAAATAAATTGTACCTTTTTCACTTTGGTTGTCTAAATCATCCTTGCTTGTTTTAAGATTCTTACATAGGTATAAAAAAGGTGAGCCAACAGAATGAATATTCTTTACTCCTCTTTCTTGGCATTTATTTTTGACTATGTCCGACCAGCAGATATTTGGAGGTGAAATTTTTTTTTTACTACCAAAATGACCATCATTATAAGCTGCTGACCAGCCATGCTGTATTATCGAAAAAGATGGTTTGTCATTTATATTGCAAAAATCTGCTAGTATTTTTCTATGACCATACCAATTATTATCAAGCATCATAAGAAATTACTTTTTAAGACCGCTACTATTGTACTTTATTCTTTTGTTTTTTGCACTTTCAAGATTTTTAATTGGTGAATAAAATCTATCTCCTGCTTTTAAATTACTAATTATATTTTGTTCTTTATTATTGTTGACAGTTTCAATTATTAGAGAGTTTTGATCCTTAGTTGATACAATTAACCAATTTACATCGTGTCTAGAGATAATACCTGTCATAAAAGGATGGTTTGGACTTTCTCCGCCATGAAGTTGAGCTTTTTTTATATAGACTTTTTGATCATTAACCATCGTAATTGCCCCAGGATATGGTTCGTCAAATGCGTTTATAAAATTTATTAGATCATATGAATTCAAATTCCAATCAACCCAGCCATTTATTGAAGAGTTTAATCTTGGGTTATATCTCCCTAAATAGTTAGGTTGAAATTTTTTTACAAACTTTTCCTTAGATTTTATTTTTTTGATAAATTCTTCATAAAAAGATAAAAAGTTTTCAATTCTAAATTCTTCTATTTCAAATGGTAATTTATGTTTATGCGGGATAACTTTACTTTTATTAAATAAAATTGGTCCTGTATCAATTCCATCATCAACAATATGAACCAATTGATTATCAATTCTATCTTGTCTCATAATTTTCCAAGAATGGCCTCCACCCCCAGCATCATAAGGAAGTCTTGTACCATGAAAATTTACAAGGTTATCATTAAATAAATTTTTGATTGTATCTTTTTTAAAAATCCATCTTGCACCTAAACTTACAAATAAAGTATTTTTACTATCTACATTTTTTCTTATAGTTTTTTTAAATCTTTCATCAATTTGGTCGTGTTTTATAATTTTTTTATCTAAGGTTAATTCTTTTGCCTGATGTGAGGATGAAATTATATTTGTAGAAACTTTTAATTTATTATTAATCTTTATTAATTTGTCAAAAAAGTTTACTGCCCCTAAAAAATATATGTTTTTTAATTTTTCAAAATAAAAATATTTTTTTTCATCCATAAAATAATTATCTTATTTTTTTTGCTACAACAAAGTGCCAAGGTAAATGTACTGGGCCTGAAAAAGTCGTGTGTTTATGTATTTCAGTTTTAATTGTATAGCTCCCTCTTTTTCCATTTCCTAATTTCTTTATTTTTTTTTTAGGAAAGTAAGGATCTTTGCTTATTATTTTATATCCATTCTTTTTGAATATCTCTTCTGCTTTCAATAAAGAAAATGTATTAAAATCTCCATTGGGGTTGTTGTCTTTCAATTTTTTATTTTGATGGTCTCTTATATGAATTAGAACATCTAAATTTCCATCAAAAAAAAGAGAGTTAATTGCTATCCACTTTGGTTTTATTTTACAAAAGTTTTTAATAACCACATCTAACTCTTTAAAACAACATAGAGTATGTATACAAATCAAACCATCAAATTTATTTTGAAGTGGTTCTACAGATTTCAGTATATCAAGTTTTTTAAATTTTATCTTAGGATTTGTATTCATTTTTTCACCTATTTTAAGTCTAGATGACTCATAATCTGTGCCTAAAAAACTTATATCTTTATTTTTTGATGAAAAAAAATGTAGATTTGAACCAATGCCTGTACCTATATCAATAATACTTTTGGTATTTTTATTTAATAAATTTAATTTTTTTAATAATTTATGAAAAGCAATTGTGCTATCATAGGGTTTATTGAGTTGAGTTATTTCTGAGTCTTTCATTTTTTAAAAAATTTAGTTTGTTAATATAAATATTAAAGTGACTTTATGGAGAGTTTATAGTAGTCACTACATATTATTCAATATGAAATTTTGCAATAAATGCGTTATACCCGAAACTGCCGAAACTAATACCTTCGATGATGTTGGGACATGTTCTGTTTGTTCACAAATAGAAGTAAAATCCAAAATAAATTGGGAAGATAGAATAAAAGACCTAGATACTCTTATAGATCAATATAAAGGGAAAAGTGACTATGACTGCATTGTTCCTTTCTCTGGTGGAAAAGACTCTGCTTTTGCCTTGTGGTATCTAGTAAAACAAAAAAAACTTAGACCTTTAGTGGTTAGGTTTGACCATAATTTTCTAAGAAAAACAATCATAGACAATACAGAAAAAACTTTAAACAAACTTGGTGTTGATTTCATAAATTTTAAACCAAATTTTGAAATAGTGAAAAAAATGATGTTTGAAAGTTTATTTAGAAGGGGTGACTTTTGTTGGCACTGTCATGTTGGTATTAGCGCATATCCTATTAACACTGCTATAAAAAGAAATATACCTCTTTTATTTTATGGAGAACCTTCTGCTGAATATAGTTCCTTTTATAGTTATGACGATATTGAAGAACTAGATGTAGAGAAATTTAATAGAGCATCAAATTTAGGGATTAATGCTGAGGACATGTTGGAAATGCTTAAGGATAGATATCCAAATGAAAGTTTTGATGCAAAAATTATTGAACCATATGTCTTTCCTACTCAAAGAGAAATAACTAAAAATGGAATTAAAGCAGTTTATCTTGGTAATTACATTCCTTGGGATGTGAAGAAACAAGTTGAGATCATTAAATCAGAATTAGATTGGAAGGGTGATGTAGTAGAAGGAATTCCACAAGAGTATGATTATGAAAAAATAGAATGTATAATGCAAGGTGTTAGAGATTATATAAGATTTATTAAACGTGGATATGGAAGAACAGCTCATCTTGTTTCGATAGATGTAAGAAATAATAGAATGACAAGAGAAAAAGCTGCAGAGCTCGTAAAAATGTATGATGGTAAAAGACCAAAAGCACTAGACACATTCTTAAAAGTTTTAAATATGAATGAAGATGAGTTTTATGAAATTGTTGAAAAACACATTGTATCACCTCAAAAAATGCCAGACAAAAATTTACTTAAAAAAAGTGGATCAAATATAATCCCCCCAGACGCAGTGGATTGGGATAAAAAGTTTATATAATAGATGAATATTGGCATTTTAGATTATAATGCATGTAATATATCATCAATATATTATTCAATTTATCGATTAGGCTATGATCCGAAGATTATAAAAAATTCAAAAGAATTAAAAGATATAGATAGATTAATTATTCCAGGAGTTGGAGCTGCAAAAAGCTGCATAGATCATTTAAATCAAACTGGACTTTTCAATGAAATACAAGAATTTTTAGCAACTCAAAAACCAATACTTGGAATATGCATGGGCTTCCAGATATTTGCCACAAAACTTTATGAACATGGCTTATCAAAAGGACTAGGGTTAATAGAAGGAGAGATAGTACCTTTTAAAAAACCAAATTTATTTAATATTGGCTGGCAAGATGTGGAAATTAATAAAAAAGATGAAATCTTTAAAGATATTAAAAATAATAATAGTTTTTACTTTTGTCATTCACACTATTTAAAATTTAATAATAAGAAAGATGAAGAGGAGTGTGTAGGTATAAGCAAATTTGGGACTCTTATCCCATCACTAATCATTAAAAAAAATTTCATGGGAATGCAATTTCACCCAGAAAAAAGTCAAAAAAATGGATTAAATTTGATTAAATATTTCTTAAATTGGTCTCCATAATGAGTTATTTAAGAATCATTCCATCATTGCTAATATCCAATGGAAAGTTAGTAAAAGGAATAAATTTTAAAGATTTTAAAAATGCTGGTAGTCCAGTCACAACTGTTGCTGCTCTTGATAGTCAAAAAGCTGATGAAATTTTTATAATTGATATTGATTGCTATAATAAAAAAAAATCAGAGCCTGACTTTGAGCTTTTAAAAAAAATAGCAGAGATTAATAGCACACCAATAACTTTTGGTGGTGGCATAAAAAATATTATCATGGCTAAAAAAGCATTCTCTTCTGGAGCAGACAAAATTTTTTTAAATTCAATTATATTTAATGATGAAAAAATTATTGAAAAAATTGCATTACAATACGGGAACCAAGCTATTGTTGCAGGTATGAACATTATTAATAAGAATGGAAAGTATTTTTTAATGGAAGATAATTCGAATACTATAAATCCAATCGAATATGCAAAAAAATTACAAAAACTAGGAGCTGGTGAGTTAAAGATTATTTTTGTAAACCTTGAGGGCACAAAAAAGGGTATAGATATTAATTACTCAAAAGAAATTAATGACAATGTAAAGATACCTTGTATTTTTGAGGGTGGAATAGGTAATTTAGATCAACTAGATCTTTTTTTTAGATCTGGATTAAAGTCAATTGGTTTAGGATCTTTAATAACTTTTAGTGATTACAATATTGTAAAAATTAAACACCACCTAATAAATAAAAAATTTAATGCTAGAGTCTAGTTGTTTTTGAAAAATAACAAAATTTTAGAAACTATAAAATCAATATCTTTTTTTTCAAGGCGAGTATGTAGTGGTAATGTTAATTGGGATTTGTAAAAAATTTCTGAAGATTTGTAGTCATTAACTAATATAGTTTTATTATATATTCTATGCTTATAAATAGGCTTATAATGAATTTGAGATGCAATTTTGTTTTGCTTTAAAAATTTCATAAATTTTAATTTTTTTTTTATAAAACTTTTATTTATCTTAATCACAAATAGATGCCAAAATATATCTTTATCACTGAAATTAAGGGGCTCTATGTATTTTTTTAAATTATCTATCTTTTTTATATAGTAACTTACTAAATCATTACGAGTTTTTTTAAAGTTATCTAATTCTAATATTTGATTTATACCTATCAAAGCATTTACTTCACCCATTCTGAAATTGAGCGTTGGTAAAATCATCTCATAAGGATCAGCAATATTAGTTTTTTTTAGAGAATGACTCCTTAAATAAATTAATAAATTATATATTTTACGATTATTTGTTGTAATAGCCCCACCCTCAATAGTGGTAATGTTTTTTACAGGATGAAATGAAAAAGTTGTCATTTCAGAGTATTTGGACTGCCCTACAACGATTAACTCTTTATTTATCATTTTTTTACTTCCAAAACTATGACAACCATCTTCAATTATCTTAATTTTTCTTTTTTTACAAAAAATGCTTATATTTTTTATATCCAAAACATCTCCCGCATAATGAATGGGCATTAAAAAATCAGGAGTTATTTTTTTTTCTTTGCATTTTTCAATAACTTTTTTTAAGGAGGATATATCTAGCATTCCTGTGTTTGAATTAACGTCACATAAAATGATATTAGCACCAATTATTGAAGCTATATTTGCTGATGCTACGAAATTTATATTAGGGATAATAATGTGAATTTTTTTTTTAGTCTTTAATGCAATCAATGCCATCATTATAGCTGAAGTTCCATTATTACAAACAACAGAATATTTCGATCCTGTTTTATTGCAAATTAATTTTTCTAAGTTTTTGCAATTATTTCCATTTGTAATTATGTCGGACTTTAAGCTGGTATTAATTTTGTCAAGATCTAATTTTCTAAGGTCTTGAATTCCATAAGTATTTCTAAAATTTTTTTTTACCATTGTAAAAGAGCTTTATTTATCTGATCTAAATTCTTTAACTTCTTTAATCAATTCTTGGACCGAAAGATATCTTGGATTGTTAAAGCTATTATATGTAAAACCTTCTTTTATTTTTTTACCTTTAGTCTTTTTTACATATAAATTTATTTCCTTGTCTGTAAAATTATTTAAAATTGCATAGTATTTATCTAAATCAACAGTTTTTATACCATCATATTCAGAAATTAATTCTTCATGTATTTTTTCACCAGGTCTAATACCGATAATTTTTATTTTAGCTTTATTGTTTGTCGCTTTAGCCAAGTCAATAACTTTAAAACTTGCAATTTTTGGTACAAATATTTCTCCACCTAAATTATTTTTTAAAGCCCAAATTACCATATCAACACTTTTATCTAGAGAAATATTAAACCTGGTCATTCTTATATCCGTGATTGGTAAGATTTCTTTTTGTTTTAAAAAAAATGGTAAAACTGATCCACGACTACCCATCACATTTCCATATCTAACGACACTAAATTTAATCTTTTTTTTTCCTTTAATATTGTTTGCAGATAAAAATAATTTATCTGAGCATAATTTTGTTGCGCCATATAAATTAATTGGGGATGATGCTTTATCTGTTGATAGAGCTATAATATTTGAAACATTATTAGCAATTGCTGATTCAATTATATTTTGCGCACCACCTATATTAGTTTTAATATATTCTAATGGATTGTATTCTGCTTTATCGACTTGTTTTAATGCTGCTGCGTGAATCACTATATCAATACCTTCCATTGCCATAGATAATCTTGACTGATCCCTCACATCCCCTAAAAAATATCTTATGCTTTTATATTTTGACATTGGAAAAATTTTTTCCATTTCGAATTGTTTAAATTCATCTCTGCTGTAGATAATAATTCTGTTAATATCTTTATAGTTGGATAAGATTTCCTTACAAAAAGCTTTACCAAAACTTCCTGTTCCACCTGTAATTAAAATTGATTTATTTTTTAAAAAAGTCATTTGTATAATTTTTATTTTATTTTTAGACCTTTATAGGTTATTTCTGCTAATTTCCAATCTTCTTCAAGGTCAATATCAATCGATTTTTCCGGGGGTAACTTGTAACCTACAAAAGTGTTAATATTTTTTGTCGATTTAGCTGACTTAATAAATTTTGTTGGAAATATAACAAACTGGCCAGCATCGAAATAATGTAATGTTAAGTCTTGAGACCTAATTTTATGAAAATTACTATTTACTTGTTTTATTATATTTTTTTTTCCCATTTTGTATGCCCATTGAATGGGGACACCATACCTCGAAATTGAAAGTAGTGGTTTTTTTGAATTCATATTTTTATAGAAAGATGAGATTTTTTTTAAATCTATATAATCTATTAATGGACTACATGGCATCAATGACCAAACCTCATCGTACTCTAAACCTTTTTTTGAATATTCTTGAATTACATACTTAAAAACATCCATCAAAGGGGTTGAGTCTCCTGAAATTTTTTTTGGTCTCAAAAAGTCTATCTCAATGCCTTTTTTTTTTACTATTTTTTTAATTTCGGGACTATCAGTTGATATGTGAATTTTATCAAATAAATTACTTTTAACAGCGCTGTCAATTGCATAATGAATTATAGGCTTACCATTAAATATCTTTATATTTTTATTTTTTATTCTTTTTGAATTTCCTCTTGCAGGAATTATCATTATTCTTTTAATTTTTTTCATTTAAGGAAAATTAAATAAAACTTTTTAAAATATTTCCATCCATATAAATAGTTGAACCAGATAAATAACGGAAATTATTTTTAACAATAGAGTCGACAAGATTGCCAATTTCCTTAGGGTCACCAATATTTTTAGTTGGTAGCGAGCTCTCAAATAATTTCATATTACTCACTAATTTCTTTGCCCTATCTGTTTTGAAGGGTCCTGGTGCAATATTTATTACAGAAATTTTATCTTTAGAATATGTAATGCTTAAAGATTTTAATAAACTACTAAAGGCAACACGTAAAGAAGAGGATATTACCAAACCCTCACTCGGTTCTTTAATAATTGATGAAGATATATAAAAAATATAACCTTTTTTATTTATTCTAATATTCTGTAATATTAAACAATAACCTAAAAACATTTGATTAAAGTATTTTTTCCATATTTCTTCCGTGATTTTATTAAATTCAATATTTGGTGGACCACCACTATTAAGAATAATTATATCTGCTGTTTTGTGCTTCTTGGTAAAGTTTTTAACGGAATTTAAATCTGACGTATCAACATCTTTTGATGATAGAGCATGAACTTGAGCGCATGTTAATTTTAATTTTTTAGCAATTGCTTTCCCGAGCCCTTTAGAGCCACCAAGAACTATTGCTTTTTTATATTTAAATTTATTGGCCATATTTTAATTTAATACTTGTCTTTATACGTTTATTATTAGCTAAAATAATACTCTCATTTATTAATTCATTCAAATAACTTAAATCATCAAAAAATATAGCATGCCCATTGTCTGGATATATTATCTTTTTATTCTTTATCTTTCTTTTTAAATAAAAAAAATAAAATTCTGGATTATAAAAACTGGACATTAATACCGGACTTAAATTTTTAAAATGATGACCGTAGCCAACTGGAAGATTGTATTTTTTTTTAAGATATGTAATTCTACTTACATTTGTATCTTTAGCATCATACGACATGCTTGTATATATCAGGCTCGTTTTTTTTTTACCTGAGATATACTTTAGACACTTTTTAATTTTTATATCATCTGCAATTGCCAAAGAAATATAGGTATTTTTTTTTTTTAATTTAATATTTTTTAAAAGTGGAATATTATTTATCGCTATTCCTAAAATTTTATAAAAATCAAAATTTAGCTCACTTAAATCCTCTAAAGTTGAAAGATCACAGACGGAAAGACCTATTTTTTTTCCCTTACTATGTGCTAATTTTAACGCATTCACATAAAATGATTTTGGCAAATAAAAATTAATTTTTTTTTCTTTAATTTGAGTATTATAAAATTCTCTTTTATGAAGCATAAAAGTTAAATAGTTAAATTCAGATTTAATAAAAAAATTTAATATTTTTTTTGCTTCATCTACTCTTCCAAAGTGATTTAACCCAGCCTCTAGAATAAAATTTGGTTTCATAATTAATTTACTTTAACAAGTAATCTTAAATACAGTAGTTAATTTATCAATTTTTTAGCAAGTATACCTATTCTTTTGTCATCTACATATATTTTTGATAAAATTTTTGCAGTTTGTTCTGGTGATTTTTTAAATGATAATCTTAAAATATTCATCCAATTAGTATTGTTTTTTCCACGAATTTCTTCAATTTGATCAATTATTTTTGAATAATTTTTTTTATTTTTTATTATTTTTTTATTATTTTTCATTATTTTCATCCTCTAGTTAATTTTCAATTCCAATTAATTTTGATGGCTCTCCAAAGATTATTCCTTTTTTTCTATTATAATTTTTGTGTACTAGTGTGTTTGGTAAAATTCTAGAACCTTCTTTAATTTCAATATTTTCCAGTAAAGAACTTTTCATTCCCATATATGTATTTTTTTGAATAGTCGCATTACATGCAACTATGACATTAAAACCTAAAAAACAATTATTTTTAATATTTGATTTTGGTGCAATTGAGACATTTGCTGAAATATTACAAAAAATCCCTACTGATGAATTGCTATATATATTGCAATTATTACCTATTAAGGACCCACGTCCTATTTTAGCACTTGATCCTATTATAGAACTTGGATGAACGATTGTTAAAAATCTTTTTATATTGCCTTTAATGGAGTTAATAACATCCGATCTTTTAAATCTATTTTTATAAGATTGCATTCCTAAAAAAAAATTTTCTTTTTTAAATTTACTCATTCCTTTTATGTTTCCAATTATAGGAATATTTGATATCTTTTTGTTTAATAAATTTTTGTTATCATCTAAAATTCCTATAATCTTTATCTTGCTTAAAGATCTTTTATTTATATCCTCTATTAGATCGATTATTTCGATAGTTGAATTACCAGCTCCCAGAATTATTAATTGTTTTTCTTTCATAGTTTAAGTTTTGGTGGGCTAGGGAAGATTTAAACCTCCGTCCTCACGCTTATCAAGCGTACGCTCTAGCACTGAGCTACTAGCCCTAACCTCGTTATCTAATACTTTTTTGATGGTTTCAAGTTATTTTTTAATTTGATTAATGAAGTTTTTATAAAGAGTTTTTGTAATTAAATTCTCTCTTACATTAAATTTTAATTTATCTATTGATTGAACTGGTGTAATTTCTGCAGCAGTTCCAGTTATGAAGCATTCTGTTGCTTTTTGTATGTCTTTTAATTTTAGATGCTTTTCAATTACTGGTATACCTAATTTTTTAGAAATTTTAATTACAGTTTGTCTCGTTATGCCGTTTAAAAAACAATCTGCTTTTGGGGTAATTATCTTTTTTTTAAAAACAAAAAAAATGTTAGAACTTGTAGTTTCAGCAACATAATCTCTATAATCTAACATCAACGCATCATCAAACCCTTTTCTAAAAGAATCATGTTTTGCTAATGTGCAAATTTGATAAACACCTGAACATTTACTTTGAGTTGGAGCGCTATCATTAGATGGTCTTTTCCATTTTGTTAAAGTGAGTTTGATGCCCTTAAGTTTGGCATCTTCAGAATAATACGTTGGCCATTCCCAAATTGCTATAATTGTTGAAGTTTTTATGCCGATTGCATGAGGTGCCATTGACCCTGTTCCCCTCCAAGATAGAGGCCTTAAATAACCATTCTTTATTTTATTTTTTTTTATCAAAAGCCTACAAGCAGCTTTAATCTTTTCCCTAGAATAGTTAATTTTATAATCTAGTAATTTAGCAGATTTGAAAAATCTCTCTATATGCTCATCTAGCTTAAAGGGTATATAATTGTAAACCCTAATACCTTCAAAAACAGATGAAGCAAAATGAATACTATGATCTAAAACATGAGTTTTAGCATTCTTACATGGTACAAATTTCCCATTATACCATATGCTTTCTTTTAATTTATCAAATTCGACAAGTTTCATTTCAGTTTTTTATTTTATTAAGGACGTTAAGTTGTTTTATTTCTTAAATTTTCATCTTTGTGTGCACATAAAAAAAATACTAAAGAGATTCTGGTACCCTTTTCAATCTTCGTTACTTCATGAGGATAATGACAATTACTAAGTATCATAGATTGATAAAATGGAGCATAACATAGACCAACATCATCTTTTTTGTCTTCATACACAATATAATCTCCTCCTTTAAAATCTTTTCCAAACTGAACTACGACTGCTGCTAAATAGTCAGGATTGCTATCTATATCTAAATGGTATCCAACAAATGCGTCTTTATGCATTTTATTAACTTGTACCCTTCTTAAATAAAGTTCATCTCTATCTAATAATTTTTTATAAAATCTTAAATGTTCATCTTTATTTAAAATCTTTAATGCAAGATTTGATATGGATTCGTTAACTACTTTTGGGTTTTTAATATCAGTCATTAACCTTCCAACCTCAACAGAGTTATCTTCACCTGCATCTCCAGTAGAAATATATTCGTAAGGTAACTTTGCAAGTAATTCTTCTAAATTTTTAAAATCATCATCTAAAAAAAAAGATTTCTCTAAATCAAACATTATTGTTCCATATTTATCGTATCTTTTTTTTAAACTATC